>ERZ779671.1355-NODE-1355-length-10702-cov-1.893022_pt1 | contig 10702 bp, 8 predicted proteins | sample MGYA00511074_ERZ779671 | MGnify/ENA primary metagenome ERZ779671 (study PRJEB29588, sample SAMEA2158454) | human gut metagenome | biome: human gut; feature: human-associated habitat; material: faeces | place: Denmark | collected 2008/2010 ... | reverse complement strand
AATCTGCTGCGGCTGCCGGTCTCGCTTATTGCCTTTTTATTTCTTTCCGCGTCTTTTTCTCTTCGGCGCGGAACCTCCCGAACAGAGAATATAATCGGGCTTGAAGAAGATGCGGACTATTTTCGGGTTCAGCGTGTCCGCGTGCCGACCGGCGTAGATGCTTCCCGGTATGATGCTCAGCAGGAAGAGCATGAGCGCCGAGAAAAGTGCGATGATTTTCGGACGCTCCTCTTTTGTGTGGCGTGCGCGGACTTCGCACTCCTTCTCCTGCGTTACGAACATCTCGTTCGCTGTGCCCCGGGCGTAATATACTCTGTAATAGTCGGGGTCGTATCTCGGGCTGACCGACTGATAGCCGAGCTTCAAAACGCCGCCGTTTTTGTATTTTGCAAGAAAAGCGTCCACATCGGGGAGCACTTCGTCGTAGTGGGCTATTTTGTAGTCCATGTCGCCGCCGGTGCGCAGCCACAGCTCGTCGCCATATACCTCACAGCTGTTGAACGCGACGGTGGAATAACGAAGATCGGTTTCCGGCGTCTGCGGACTGAACTCAACGAACAGCATTATACCGAAAAGCAGAGCGGCGTCGATCGCAATTATTATGTAAACCGCGATGAATTCGCCGGGATTTGCGATGTTGCCGTTGAACAGATCTTTCTTTTTTGCCGCCCGGAGCAGCGGAATGTTTTTATGTTTCAGCTCGCGGTGACGCTTGAGAGCAAATTCGATAAATTCCTTTTTGCCGACCGCCATGCGGTCAATAGCGATTTTTTTGTCGCCGATATATATCTTGACATCCGTGTTTCTGCCATAGCCCATTATTCCGCTTATGTCGCCGTAGCTATAGGTGCGCTTGACTCCCAAGAGGTTGCTGCTGACGAATTTGTTGGCGCTGTAATATATCCGTTGGTTGAAATATCCGATGATGAGAAAAATCCCGAGCAGGGCTAAAATCGAAAATATTACGGCGGGGATTATCTCTTTAAACCGCAGAGAAAAATATATACCAACGCCCATCGCGATAACGTCGAATATCCCGACACCGAGAAATATTTTCGGCATCGTGACGCGGCCGGGCTTTGAATTCTCACTCTCCGCGATAGCCATTATCGATTGCACAGCGGCTCTTGAGTTGTAAGTAGACATAGAATCCTCCGAATTTTCAGTATGTCTATTGTACAAGGCGGGCGCGGATTTTGCAACAGATTTCAGAGCGGGACATAATTTGCCGTCGGCTGTTGACAAATGCGCTGTATTGGATTATAATACTTCAAAAATGAACTGTCTAAATTTGAAGTGAGATGATAACATGAACATGGGAATAGACTTCCCGAAGAAACTTGCGGCGGCGTATAACGCAGTCTGCAAGCCGCTCTGCCGTGAGCTGAACATACCGCAGACGGCGTTTGATATCCTGATGTTTCTCGCGAACAACCCGGATTACAGCACCGCAGGCGACATAGTCAATGTCAGAAAGATAAAGGCGAATCTCGTCTCCGTCAATGTCGAAAAGCTTGCAAAAGACGGCTATATTGAGCGCACGAATATCGAGGGCGACAGGAGAAAAATACGCCTCTCGCTGACCGAAAAGGCTCAGCCGATAGTCGAGCGCGGGAGGCAGCTCCAGCAGTCGTTTTTCGATATGCTGTTTGAAAACACGACGGACGAAATGAAAAAAAACTTCACCGAGACGGTTGGGATTATTGACCGCAATCTCGATGAGATGCTCAAAGGGTGAGAGAAATGAAAATATTTATAACAGTACTCGTAACATTTTTCGCCGGAATGGGCGCGGGACTCGGCACGGGCTTTGCCGGCATGAGCGCGGCGGCGGTCATCAGCCCCATGCTGATCACCTTTCTGGGCGTTGAGCCCTACATGGCCGTGGGCATCGCGCTCTCGTCCGATGTGCTCGCGAGCGCCGTCTCGGCCTACACCTACCACAAAAACAAGAATCTCGACATTAAAAACGGCCTCATCATGATGGCGAGCGTGCTGCTCTTCACCTTCATGGGCAGCTACGCGGCAAGCCTCGTCCCCTCGGCGACGATGGGCGGCTTCTCCGTCTTCATGACGTTTCTGCTGGGCGTCAAATTCATCCTGCGCCCCGTGATGACCACGAAGGAAACGATGGCGCAGGTGGACGCGAAAAAGCGCGCGGTGCAGTCGCTCGTCTGCGGCGCGATGATCGGCATGATCTGCGGCTTCATCGGCGCGGGCGGCGGCATGATGATGCTTCTGATCCTGACCTCTGTGCTTGGATATGAATTAAAGACAGCCGTTGGAACGAGTGTGTTTATCATGACCTTTACGGCACTTACCGGAGCGGCTTCGCACTTTGCAATCGGTGGTGCACCGGACTGGACCGTATTGATTTTGTGTGTTGTATTTACCCTGATCTGGGCGAGAATCGCGGCTGTTTTTGCCAACAAAGCAACGCCGAAGACCTTAAACCGTGCAACGGGTGTGATACTGGTTATTTTAGGACTTGTGGTAATGCTTTTTTAGTACGGCAAACGGATATTCCGCAGGAACGCGCGAGGAATATTCAGGACAGGCGCTCAAAAAGAATATTGCCCGTGACAAAGTTGTAAGCGCCTCTAAGGTATATTTCAATCCAGACAGATTATCGTCACAAGAGTGCATGAACTTTCGGAACGTCACGGTGTGAAAATGCAGCAGATCGCGCTTGCATGGCACTGGGCAAAAGGTGTTGCATCACCGATAGCTGGTGCAATCGACCATAATCCGGCGGAGGGTGTGATGCTTTTGGATGAGAAGAAATGATGATGTATAGGATTTTGTTTAGTTTCACATATAAAAAAGCAAAAAAATATCTACATACTGTACAAAAATATCAAGAAAATATTAATAAAATCTAAAAAATGTTATGAATGTGCTAACAATACAAAAATAATACGGTTTTCTTTGTACAAGATTCTGCCTATAATTAAATCATAAAGTTGCAGCGGCAAAGAGGGGCAGCGCAGCAAACAAATTAACCAATTACAGGAGGGTTTCTTATGAAGAAAAAAGTTTTATCCGCAATCGTATGTGCAGCAATGGTATTTTCCATGACAGCGTGTGGCTTACAGTCACCAAATACAGGTGGAAACAGCGGCGGAACAACAAATGCAGCATCAACATCTAATGCGTCCGCAACATCAGATGCAGCAGAAGCAGAAACAACAACTGAGGCAGCATCCTCAGGGGACAGCGCAACAGAACCGGTCGGACCGGCGGTCACACTGGTTTATGCAGAGGTTAACCCGTTAGAGGGAACCATCGTTGGACAGACAGCAACCGCTTTCAAAGACAAAGTCGAAGAGCTTTCCGGCGGAAGCATCACGATCGATATTCAGGCAAACGGTGTATTAGGAGCTGAGTCAGATGTCTTAGATCCCATGCTTGGCGGCGGCGGTACGATCGATATGGCACGTATCTCTGCATTCGCACTGACAAGCTACGGCGGAGAAAAATCCAGTCTTTTATCTGTACCGTTCACATTCGTAAACAGAGATCATTTCTGGAATTTCGCTACATCAGATCTGGCACAGGAATTTTTACTTGAGCCGCATGAGAATGGAAGCGGTATCCGCGGACTGTTCTACGGAGAGGAAGGTTTCCGTCATTTCTTTACCGTAAAACCGGTTTCCGGAATGGAAGATCTTGCAGGCATGAAGATCCGTGTATCAAATGACCCGATCATGACGGGCATGGTTGAGGCACTTGGAGCAAACCCGACCGTTGTTGCTATGGGTGAGTTATACTCCGCATTACAGACAGGTGTTGTTGATGCAGCAGAGCAGCCGATCGCAAACTATCAGGCAAATGCATTCCCGGAAGTTGCAAACAACCTGATCTTAGATGGACATACATTAGGAGCAATTCAGGTAGTTATCACAGATGAGGCATGGGATAAATTAACACCGGAACAGCAGGATGTATTAACAGAAGCTGGTGAGTACGCTTCCCAGTACAACCGCAAGATCTCTGAGGAGACAGAAAACAAGATCTTAGACGAGTTAAAAGCAGATGGATGCAACGTTGTTGAAGTAGAGGATATCACACCATGGCAGGATGCATGTAAAGATGTGATCGAAGAGGCAACAAAAGATAACAAAGAGTTATATCAGCAGATTCTTGATATGGCAAACTAAAAGACTGATGTATCAAAGGAGCACAGAGAGAATACCTGCTCTCTGTGCTCCTTTTCTAAAGATGGCTATTTTTAAAGGAGGAAGATGAGTTTATGCCAAAATTTTTTCAGACCGTTGATAAAATAAAACCGGCATATGACATTACATATAAGATCGTTTTATTCATATGTAAATTATTGCTGACGGCAGATCTTGTGATCACAAGCGTCTGCGTTGTCGGAAGATACGTTCCGTTTGTGCCGGATCCGGCATGGAGCGAGGAAGTCGTTCTGACACTGATGTCCTACATGGCAGTATTGTCCGCAGCACTTGCAATCAGAAGAAATGCACATATCCGTATGACGGCATTTGACCAGTATCTGCCAAAATCCGTGATCCGTGCACTGGATATTTTAGCAGATGTGGCAGTATTAATCCTTGGTGTGGTAATGATTACAGTAGGATTTTCCTATGCAGTCCAGATCGGTGCAAAAGGAAATTATGTAAGTATGCCAAGTGTTTCAAAATTCTGGATGTATTTCCCAATCCCACTTGCAGGAATTGCAATGGTGGTATTTGAGATTGAAGCAGTTTATAACCATATCAAAGGAATTTTTGTAAAGGAGGAAAAATAATGAGCGCACAAGGAATTGCAATCACAGTATTGCTGATCAGCTTTTTAGTAATGATACTCCTTAGATTTCCGATTGCATATGCAGTTGCATTGTCATCATTACTTTGTTTACTGACACAGGGATTGCCGCTTACCACGATCTGTCAGCAGATGGTAAAAGGAATCAGTTCTTTCAGTCTGATGGCAGTGCCGTTCTTTATCACGATGGGTGTACTGATGGGTACCGGTGGTATATCAGAAAAACTGATTGCACTTGCCAATGCCTGCGTCGGTTGGATGACCGGTGGTATGGCAATGGTAAATATCGTAGCATCTTATTTTTTCGGTGGAATTTCCGGTTCTGCATCTGCTGATACTGCTTCTATCGGAAGTATCATGATCCCAATGATGGTAGATCAGGGATATGATGATGATTTTTCTACCGCAGTTACCATTACTTCTTCCTGTGAGGGACTTTTGGTTCCGCCAAGCCACAACATGGTTATCTATGCAATGTCAGCAGGTGGTATTTCCGTAGGAAGTTTATTCCTTGCAGGATATCTGCCGGGTGCTTTACTTGCAGTTTCCCTGATGGTAGGTTCTTACATTATCTCAAAGAAGAAACATTATCCAAAGGGAGATAAGTTCAGCTTTAAGGGATTATTGAAGCAGATTGGTATTTCTATCTGGGCACTTGCAGCGGTTGTTATCGTAGTTATCGGTGTAGTTGCCGGATGGTTCACCGCAACAGAGTCCGCAGCAATCGCTGTATTTTACAGCCTGATTGTCAGTGTATATATTTACAAAGGACTTGACTGGAAAGGTGTATGGAAATGTTTAGAACAGTGTATCGATACCTTATCGATCGTATTGATCCTGATTTCTACTTCGAGTATTTTCGGTTACTGCCTTACCACATTACATGTACCGGATATGGTAGCAAATGCGATCGTAGGATTTTCAACAAACCCGATCGTGATTGCACTTTTAATTGACTTGATTCTTCTGTTCCTTGGCTGTATCATGGATATGGCACCGATTATCCTGATCGCAACACCGATCTTACTTCCGATCGCAACATCAATCGGCATTGATCCGGTACAGTTCGGTATCATCATGGTATTAAACTGTGGTATCGGTCTTTTGACACCACCGGTTGGATCCGTATTATTTATCGGTTCCGCAGTCAGCGGTGTAAAAATGGAACGTGTCGTAAAGGCAACACTTCCATTCTATATCTGTATGATCATTGTATTAATGTTACTTACATTCATTCCGGAAGTAAGCCTTCTGTTACCGAGAGTATTTGGCGGCTACGGCGGATGATTTTAGAATTACGGGAGGAAATGGCATGACATATCAATTTAAGAGCGAAGTGACCGCAGGAGATTTCTGGAAACTGACAATGAGCCGGACATATCGTTCGGTGGCGGGAGTCTGCAACATGGTCTTTACGGTGGCGATGATTTTATTTACAGCAAAATTTTTCCGTACCTCAGGGGATCTGATGCAGATGCTGATGCTCTTTGGATGTCTGCTGTTTCCGGTGATCCAGCCGATCGCGATCTATCTGAAAGCCAAAGGGCAGGCAAAAACGATGCCGAAAGATGTAGAACTTTCCTTTGACGATGCGGGACTCCATGTGACTGTGGGGAAAGAAAAGGAAAGCATTGGATGGAAAAAGCTGCGGGTGGCAAACGAGCCTGGCATGATGATCGTTTTTTCCGATGCAAGACATGGATATATGCTTACAAACCGTATTTTGGGAGCACAGAAAGAACCATTTTTTGCATTTGCAAAAGAAAGGATCGCAGAGACGAATTAGTGTATGCGGGCTGGCAGATCAGACAGCTAAATGGAGAAAGAAGCAGGATGGGATAAACAGCTTGAAGAAAAGGATAAAAAAGTGGTGGCAGGAGCTTACCATTCAAAAGAAAATAGCAGTGTTTACCGGGATGGTCTGTGTGGCCATCCTGCTTTCCGTTGTTTTTAATGTCTGGGGTGTCCGGGTTTTACTGACCGATTTTAATGGTATTTTGCAGGACAATGCAAAGTGCAGTGAACTGATCCAGGCATTAGAGCAGGAGAGCACACTGTTTGAAAGCTATATGAGAAATCCGGATACGGAGAAAAAAGAAGCGTTAGAGCGTTCCATGAAACGTACAAAACATGCGGTTTATGATCTGCCATTCCAGTATCGCAGGATCGGGGAACTCCGCTATGCAAAAACATGGTCGATCCGCAGCAGCTATGAAGTTTATTGCACTAAAAGAGATGCAATCCTGTCCATGGAAGATAATGTGACAGATTATGTCAGCAGGCTGTATGAAGTTTATGACATGCAGGACTACTTAAAAGATTATGCCGGAACACTTATGAATTATACGATCGAGGAGGGAGATGTTTCGTACCAGAAAAAAGTTCCGACACTGATCAGTGTTCCGCTGGTGGTAATTTTTGCAGGAATCCTGCTTCTTTTTGGAATTGCAGAGATGGCGGCACTGATGAAAGAAACGATCATGGCACCGATTTTTAAACTGGTACATGCATCACAGAAAATTGCTGCAAATGATTTCTTTATCAGGGATGTTGAGGTGGACAACAAGGATGAGCTTGGTGAACTGGTCCGGGCGTTCAATAAAATGAAATACGCCACAGGAGAGTACATTCAGGCACTGGAGGAAAAAAGAAAGACCTTAGATCTTTTGCATGAGGAGGAGCTTGAAAAGTTAGAGACGGAAAAGCGTCTGGAGATGACAAAGCTTGAACTTCTAAAAAGCCAGATCAATCCGCATTTTCTGTTCAATACCTTAAATGTCATCGGTGGAATGGCAAGCCTTGAGGAAGCGGAAACTACTGAAAAAATGATCCGTGCATTGTCGGCACTTTTCCGCTATAACCTGAAAAATCAGGACACGGAGGTGTGCCTGTCACAGGAATTAAAAATTATGGAAGATTATATGTATCTGCAGCAGATGCGTTTCGGAGACAGAATCACATACCGAAAGGATTGCAGCGTGGATGCAGATAAAGTCATTGTTCCGGCATTTACATTTCAGCCGCTGGTGGAAAATGCCATCATTCATGGACTTTCGAAAAAAGAAGAAGGTGGGACTGTCCGGGTACATATCTGGCAGAAAGATGGATTTACGTTTATTACCATTGGGGATAACGGGCTTGGAATGGACGAAGCAGCACTTATGCATCTGCGGGGAGAACTGGAAAAAGAAGATGGAAAGACAGGCATTGGCCTTGGCAATATTTTCCGGCGGATCCGTGCAATGTATCAGGATGGAAATGTAGAAATCTACAGTAAAAAAGATGTGGGGACTGTGGTAAAAATACAGATCAGACATAAGGAAGTGGGGGAGCATGATGTACCGTGTGTTGGTGGCGGACGATGAGCCGATAGAGAGAATGATTGTGGGGAGAACGATAAAAAAATATTTTTCCGGACAGTTAGAAGTTGTGGAAGCCGTAAACGGCAGGGGGGCGGCAAAGTTTTTTACAGAAAAAGATTGTAAGATCGCGCTGCTTGACATTGAGATGCCGGGTGTGAATGGTTTGGAGGCAGCGGAGCAGATCCGGGAGAAAGACAGGGATTGCAGCATTATTTTTCTGACTGCATTTGATGAATTCAGTTATGCAAAACGTGCGATCTCCGTACATGCACTGGATTATCTGCTGAAACCAGGGACTGAGGAAGAACTGGTAGCGGTGCTTGAGGAAGCAATACGGCTGCTTGAGGAAAAGGCAGATGGATCGCAGAAAAATGTCCGGGAAAAGCCTGTGGATATGCAGGAAAAAAAGAAGGATGCAGAACTGGAAAATGGCAATGTCAGGATGAGCGCTGTGGCAGAAAATATCAGACAGTATATTGACATGCACTATAAAGAAGATATTTCTTTACAGAGTGTAGCAGAGGAGATGAATTATTCAGACGCCTATTTCTGCAAAATATTCAAACAGTGTTTTGATAAAAGTTTCATTGGATATCTGACTGAGTACCGGCTGGAGAGGGCAAAGCAGCTTCTTGCCGATGTCCGTATCAATGTAAAAGATATCAGCGTAAATGTGGGATACCGGGATTCAAATTATTTTGCAAAAGTATTTAAGCGTGCCATGGGAAGTACTCCTACGGAATACCGCATGGAGATTTTAAAACAGATGAACACAGGGAACACTGCCGGAGGATTGGGATAAATGAAAAAAAGACGAATCTTGATTTTGTTTGCGGCAGTGGTTTTGACCGCTGGATTTTTTCTGTATCACAGGCTGCGCAGCGTGAGAGCTCCCGAATTTGTCCTGTCCTATGCGGAGAACCAGACGGAGGATTATCCGACAACACTTGGGGCAAAAAAGTTTGCCGAGCTGGTGGAGAGGGAGAGCAGCGGAAGAATAAAGATTTTAGTTCAGGCAGAGGGGGAACTTGGTGCAGAGAGCGGTGTGATCGCACAGATGCAGTATGGAGGCATTGATTTTGCAAGGGTTTCCCTGTCGCAGTTAGCAGAGTACATACCGGAATTAAATGTTTTGCAGATGCCATATCTGTATTCTGATTCGGATCATATGTGGAAAGTGTTAGATGGCAGGATCGGTAGTGACTTTTTGGAGAAAGTGAGTAAAAGCGAACTGATTGGCCTTTCCTGGTATGATGCGGGAGCAAGAAATTTTTATAATTCTAAAAAGCCGATCACCTGTCTTGAGGATATGGCAGGTATGCGTATCCGTGTGCAGGAATCGGAGGTGATGGTCGATATGGTGGAGGCACTTGGCGCGACGGCACTGCCGATTCCCTATGCGGATGTTTATTCCGCATTAGAGCGCGGAACGGTGGACGGGGCGGAGAATAACTGGCCTTCTTATGAAGCGATGAATCATTATGAGGTGGCGAAATATTATACAGTTGATGAACACAACCGGATACCGGAGATGCAGATCTGTTCGAAACATACATGGAACAAGCTTTCGGAAGATGACCGTCAGATGATCTTAGAGTGCGCAAAAGAATCTGCGCTGTATGAGAGAAAGTTGTGGAAAGAACGTGAGGCGGATTCTAAGGAGATCGCTTTGAAACAGGGTGTGGAAGTGGTAGAACTTTCTGCGGCAGAAAAAAAGCGTTTTCAGGAGGCGGTCATGGGCGTGTATGAAAAGTATTGCGCGGACTACATGGACGTGATCGAACAGATTATCGAAGAAAATAATGAGTGAGGAGAAACAGATGGATTTTTTACAGGATAAAAAAAAAAAGAAACAGTTTTTATGCAACTACAGTGTTTTTTTGCTGAATGGAATGCTGGCACTTTCGATTGGATCCCTGCTTCCTTTTATCAGGGATGCAAGAGGACTAGATTATGCATTTTGCGGATTGATCGTAAGTCTGCATTCTGTGGGAAATCTGTTTTCTAGTTTTACCGCAGGATTGCTGCCGGTCGCGATTGGAAGAAAAAAGAGTATTCTGTTTTTTAATCTGTTTTTTGCACTTTCGTATCTGCTGATCATTTTCGGAAATCACAACTGGTGCATTGCAATGGCATTTTTCCTGACAGGTGTTGCGAGAGGAGCAACGAGTAATTTCTGTAACACGGCAATCAACAGTTTAGCACCGGGAAAAGCATGGACGATCAATGGACTGCATGCGATGTTCTCTGTCGGGGCATTTTTATTCCCGATTCTTCTGACACTGTTTACGGCAACAGGGGAATCCGGCTGGATCACAGCGTGTTATTTTATGCTTGCGATGGGAATTTTAAGCTGGATTTTATACGCAATGATCCCAATGGAAAATGACCGGGTGGAAAAAGAGAAAAAAGACGGCAGTTTCGGATTCTTCTCAGAACCGCTGTTTTATCTGTGCGTTGCAACATTATTTTTCTATCTCTGCGCGGAGCAGGGTGTCATCGGATGGATGATCACATATTTTAAGGATACAGGATTTCTGCCCGCATCC
>ERZ779671.1343-NODE-1343-length-10739-cov-2.045582_pt1 | contig 10739 bp, 8 predicted proteins | sample MGYA00511074_ERZ779671 | MGnify/ENA primary metagenome ERZ779671 (study PRJEB29588, sample SAMEA2158454) | human gut metagenome | biome: human gut; feature: human-associated habitat; material: faeces | place: Denmark | collected 2008/2010 ... | reverse complement strand
CGGTCCTGTAATCGGTACTCATGTAGGTTCGGGAATGCTGGCAGTCCTTTTCCTCGGCACAAGAAACCTTAAATCATAATCAAAATACAGCAAAATATGCAATAAGCGTGCAGTCTGAATTAAACTGCACGCTTTTCTTTTGTCAGTCCCTTGTGTAATATAAAAGGCACATTACACTTACGCCGACAAATCCGCCTATAAACAATCCGATAATTAATCCTGCAATCAATAATTTACCTCCTGACCATATTTTGACAATTATTATTTTCCGCTTGTGAGATAATAAGCAAAGGTAATAAATTTAATGGAAATGTTATTAGAACAGCATTCCGCAGGGGGAATAAAATGAAATCTGTTTACATAGATGTACTGATTACTGTAAATGTTTTCATTGACTTTATACTTATTTTATGCACCAAAAAGGCGCTTTGTATCAACACTTCGTTTAAAAAAATGTTGCTTGCGTCGCTTCTGGGGGGAGTGCAAAGTCTTATTGCTCTGTTCCCTCCCCTGCCTTTCTTTTTGAATATACCTATCGATGTTTTATGTGCCGCCGGAATTGTGTTATGTGCATTCGGCAGGTGTCCGTTTAAGTGTTTTATCAAACGAATATCCGTTTTTCTTTCTCTCTCATTTTCATTCTGCGGAATTATGATGTTTCTGTACAACGCTTTCAAACCGAAAGGTATGGAAGTATACAACGACACAGTGTATTTTAACATTTCGCCCGTCCTCCTGATTATTTTAACTCTTGTCTGTTATTATATTCTCAAATTGACGAAAATATTGACGAAGGGGGGCAACGGTTCGGGAGTTTGCAAAGTTGAAATCAAGGTTAACGAACAAAGCTATTTTTTTTCTGCAAAGATTGATACGGGTTGCAACCTTGTTGAACCGTTTTCGGGAAATTATGTCATTATTGCTGAACAAAATATTTTTGATGATTATGTTCCCGATGAAACCAAAACAAGGATTATTCCGTTTGAAAGCCTTGGCGGAAACGGAATTGTAAAAGGATTTCCTCCCGATAAGGTTAAAATTGACGGCAAGGAAATCTGCAAAAGCATTTATATAGGCATATGTAACGATGTATTGAAAGGAGATGTTAAGGCAATCATACCGTACGAACTTGTAAAAATATCAGAATAGGAGCAATGTTATGTTTTTAATGAAGGTTATTCAGAAAATCCGATTTGCACTCGTTATTGAAAATGAAATATTCTACATTAACGGCAGTGAAACTCTTCCCCCACCGCTTACACGAGAAGAAGAACAGCATATTATGGAGAATATTGCAAAAGGAGACAGTAAGGCAAGAGAACCGCTTATTGTCCACAATTTAAGACTTGTGGTATATATTGCAAAAAAGTTTGAAACTCCGAATGCAAGTGCGGAGGATTTGATCTCAATAGGCACAATCGGACTTATCAAGGCGGTGAACACCTTTTCTCCCGAAAAGAATATTAAGCTTGCAACCTACGCATCAAGATGTATTGAAAACGAAATTCTGATGTTTTTACGAAAATCATCGCAACTGAAAAACGAGGTATCGATTGACGAACCGCTGAACACGGACTGGGACGGCAATGAACTGCTCTTATGCGATGTTCTCGGAAGCGACCCTGACACGGTAAACAGAAATATTGAATGCGAGCTTGAAAAAAGTCTTGTTTTGCAGGCAGTTTCAAAGCTTCGTGACCGAGAATGTCTTATTATGGAGTTACGCTTCGGGCTTAACGGACGAAAGGAACACACGCAAAAGCAGGTTGCCGACAAGCTTGGAATTTCGCAGTCCTACATATCAAGGCTTGAAAAGAAAATTATTCGCCAATTAAAAATTGACCTTGACAAAGCAGTATGATTTTTGTCTGAACCCGAACCAATAACATATTTCGTATTAAAAACGAGAGCAACAGGCAATTTTGTCCTGCTGCTCTCGTTTTTTATAAAACAGTATCTGAGGGATTGGTGACAGTATCAGAATCATTATTATCTCCGTCACCCATAATATCGTCAATTCCGTCTTCAATATCATCCATCATATCCGAACCCGAATTTCCTGTTTCATTTTCTTCGTTACCGATGAAACCGTCCGAATCTGAAACTTCTCCGTTTTCAGTCATACTTTTTGAAGTTTCCTGCGTATTTGATGTTTGTGAAGTCTGACTTGTTGTGTCAGTCATACTGTCGTTTTTATCATTGCCGCAACCAGTGATAAAACATACTGAAATTAAAGCTACGGCAAACAGACCTAAAAATTTTTTCAAACTAATCAATCCTTATAAAAATAAAATGGTACTGAATCAACAGCACCATTATTATTTACGGAATTTTTCGTAATATTTAATTTGGAATTTAATAATTTTAATCTTTGGCAATAACAAGATGAGGGTACGGAATTGTGATACCGTTTTTATCAAACTCTTTCTTGACATTTTCTTGCAGGAAGAAATAAACCTCGTAGTAATCATCAGGAGTTGCCCATGCAAAAAACTTAATCTGCACTCCGCTGTCAAGATGTTCACCGACTCTTACAGTAGGTTCGGGATCTTTTAAAATCATCTCATTTGTTGCCATAAGGTTGAGAATAATCTCACGCACCTTGTCGATATCATCATCATAGCTTACCGAGAAAGTACAGTCAACCCTTCTCTGCTCAACCATTGTGCAATTTACAACATTGTTTGATGTGAGTCTTGAATTAGGAATTGTCACAAGCTTATTATCAAGTGTATGCACGGTTGTTGAGAAAATATTGATTTCCTCAACCGTTCCTTTTACTCCCTCAAAATCAAGAATATTACCCGACACAAACGGTTTGTTTATCAAAATTACAAGTCCGCTGACAACATTTTTCAGCAAATCCTGTAATGCAAGACCTGCCGTAAGAGCTGCCGCACCGAGTGCCGTAATAAGCGACGCAACATTCACACCGATTGTTCCGAGTGCAGTTACTGCAACAATGAAATAGAAAATCACCTTGAGAACGGACAATACAAAGCCTTCGGCTGTACCGTCCATTCGTGATTTATTAAGGATTTTACGGAGAATCCCTATAATCAACCTGGTAATTATATATCCGATAACAATTACAGCTACACATACAAGAGCTTTTGAAAGATATTCAAGCAACTTTTCTTCAGTGATATTCATATCTACACCTCTGCATCAACAAGAAATTCGGAAATCTTCTCTCCGTTCTCATAAACAGAAACCACTATATTGCCGTTTTCATCAAAAGAAACGCTCTTACCTGTGCGAACACCGTTTTCGTAATTACTCACATCAATAAGATTTCCGTTTCTGTCAAATCTTGCACCATAGCCGTCAGGAGTATTATTATCCCACTTGCCCGCATGCATTGTACCGTCACTCAGTCTGTAACCGACACCGCCGCCGTTGCGTGAATTATCGGTCCAGTTTCCAACATAATTTATACTGCCGTTGTTATAATAGCAAACACCGAATCCGTTGCGCCTGTCATCAAGGTATTCACCGTCATATGAGGTCATACCGTCAGGAGAAACCGTTCTACCTCTGCCTGTTCTGCAATTATTTTCATCAAGATTACCGAAGTAGGTATATCTTCCCGATTTAGTAAGAATCACCACATCACAATGGGGTTCTTCTTCGTTTACAATTTCAGGATTTTCTTCATCGGATTCTTCTGTCGGCACATCATCTATTTGGCAATGCGTGCCGATATTAGATTCAACATTTTCAAAATCAGTTTCTTCATCTTCGGAAGCTTCACCGGAGCTGTCAACAGTTACAACATTTTCGGAATCTTCTGTCTGTTCATCTGCTGTTTCTGCGACAGCGTCTGTATCATCTGAAATTTCAGAATTTTCTTCAACCTCATCATCCGAAAGCTGTTCGTCTTTCTCGCCTGTTACAATTTTAACTTCCGCCGGTTCAAAATCTTCTTCGGCAGTATGATTTATAATTTCACCGAACAAATCCTTATTTGTCTTGTGAGCCTCAACAAGAATTTTCTCGATAATATCGTATGCCGAATAATCTTTCTTACTCACGGGTTCAGCCGTGTCGGAAACATTTGGAATATCTTCATCCGTAAGATAAGCGCAATCTTCAAGATTATAAGCATTTTCGGGAACAAAATCATTTTTGAACAAATCACCGTTAAACACAAATCCGCTGTTGCCGTAGGATTTTTTCTCCGTAAACGGCATATCTGACGGTAAAAAACTTGCATCATACCAGAGCATACCCACATTTGAATATATCAAAACCCTTGAATTTTCGTTTGACTGCTTATCAGACGGGAAAAGAGTTTTTACGGAAACAATCCCGTTATCGTCAATATCTTCGGTGACAAGAGTTATAATTCCGCTGACTTTGCGTGGATATATTCTCGTGATAAGCTTATCTGCAATGCTTCTGTTAAAATATTCCGTGCGTAACCATGTATGATTACGGTCAAAAAATTGTCTTTTGAATACAATTCCCCTGTCATTGTAAGTTATAACAGAATAAACTCCGCCTGTTGCCCTTTTTACGGACTGATAAGGAAGATTATCCCTTGTTACCTTCCACGAAAGCGGTTCATTCTTCGTCAGCAGACAAGACATCTTGTAATCCATACCGTGAAGTTCGATTTCGGTAATTTCTTTTTGCTCTTTGCAGCCTGAATTAAAATAGTTTGCACGGACACCCGCAAGTGCATCATTCTTAAAATCAAGTTTTTCATAGTCTGAAACAAGAACGGAATATATAATTAAGCCGTCAGTCAGCTTTTGAGATTGTTCAAGCATTATGAATTATTCCTTTCAAGAAAATTCTGTGTAGCGTAACCCTAAAAGAAAATAAAGGGCGAACAATGTCCGCCCTGAAATAATCGAGTTATATTTAAATCAGATAGAAATTGTCATAGCAATCTTGTAAAGCTCTTCATCAAACACACGAGGCATATCAAGTGCTTCGTTGATATCAAGATCAACAATCTTGCCGCCCTGCATTACAACAACTCTGTTACCGATATTCTGCTCAAGAAGTTCAACAGCCTTAAAGCCCATCTGGCTTGCAACCACTCTGTCACGAAGTGTTGGAGAACCGCCACGCTGTACATGACCGAGGATTGTAGCCCTTGCCTCGATACCAAGACGCTGTTCTACATACTTTGCAAGATCTCTTACACCGCCGACCCCCTCGGCAACAACAACGATAAAGTGTTTTTTACCTGTTTTCTGAGTGTTAATGATTCTTGCGATTACATCTCTTTCGATATTGTACTGAACCTCAGGAACAAGGATAGCTGTAGCACCTGTTGCGATACCTGTCTGGAGAGCAATATCACCGCAGCGTCTGCCCATAACCTCAACTACAGAACAACGGTCGTGTGACTGTGCTGTATCACGGATACGGTCAACCATCTGAATAGCTGTGTTCATGGCTGTATCAAAACCAACTGTGTATTCGGAGCAGGCAATATCGTTATCAATTGTGCCGGGAACACCGATACAGTTAATACCTGCGTTTGTAAGGCAACGAGCACCTCTGAATGAACCGTCACCGCCGATTACAACAACACCGCTTACACCGATGCTTCTGCAAAAATCGGCAGCTCTCTGAATACCGGCAGGAGTAGCGTACTCTTCGCTTCTTGCTGTGTAAAGCATTGTACCGCCGTTACCGATGATATCAGATACACTTCTGAGGTTCATTTCCTCAACATCACCGTTGAGCAAACCATTATATCCACGGTAAACACCGTAAACCTTCATTCCTTTATTTATACCGGCACGAACTACAGCTCTGACAGCCGCATTCATACCGGGAGCATCGCCGCCGCTTGTTAATACTGCAATTGATTTCTGTGTCTGTGACATTATAATCTACCTCCATAGGTTATTAACTTCTACCATTATAATACAATTGTTTTTTGTTTACAAGTGGATTTTCGCAATTTTAAAAAAATAAAAGATTTTATTACAAAAGCATTTAATTCTTTTTACCGTTTTGTTACAAAAATATGTAAATTTGTTCATAAACACACTGCTTTCACCTCTCTATTTCGATAAAATAACAATATTTTGTAACAAAGCATGTAAGTTTGTTGACTTTTAAATTATGAGGTTTTATAATTATACTTGGATAAAAGACAGATTTTGTGCCTGTCTTGCGACAAGTCACCTGAGTGACAATTTTTCGGGAGGATAATTTATATGACTAAGTTATATTTGGCTATTCCCTGTTATAACGAAGAAGAAGTTCTGAGGGATTCGGCGGAAAAACTGCTAAACAAATACAGCACGATGATGGCAGAGGGCAAAATTTCTGCCGACAGCCGTATTGTGTTTATTGATGACGGCTCAAAGGACAGGACATGGGAGATTATTTCAGAACTCCATACAGAAAATCCTATTTTCCAGGGCATCAAGCTTTCAAGAAACAGAGGTCACCAGAATGCACTTCTCTGCGGTCTTATGACTCTCAAAGATAAGGCTGACGCTGTTATTTCAATTGACGCAGACCTTCAGGATGATATCAACACCTTTGATGAAATGGTGGCAAAGTACGAGGACGGTTGCGATGTTGTATACGGTGTTCGTTCTAAAAGAGAAACAGACACATTCTTCAAGAGATTTACAGCAGAAGGATTCTACAAAATTCTTAATCATATGGGTGCTAAGGTTATTTTTAACCACGCTGATTTCAGACTTATGAGCAAGAGAGCACTCAACGCTTTTTCATTATATAAGGAAACAAACATATTCCTGCGCGGTATGGTTCCGATGATCGGCTTTAAGTCTGATATTGTTACATATGAGCGTTCCGAAAGACTTGCAGGTGAAAGTAAATATCCGTTAAAGAAAATGCTTGCACTTGCGTGGGAGGGTATTACATCTCTCAGCATTCAGCCAATCAGAATAATCACATGGCTCGGTGCAATCGTGTTCGGTATCAGCTTTATTATGATTATCTACTCACTCATCAGCTTTTTCTGCGGATGGACTGTAAGCGGTTGGTCAAGCCTTTTATGTTCAATTTGGGCAATCGGAGGACTTCAGCTCCTTGCAATCGGTGTCATAGGCGAATACATCGGAAAGATTTATATGGAAACAAAGCGCAGACCACGATTTATTGTTGAAAAAGTGCTTGATGACGATGAACAGTAATAGAATCACCAAAGTCCTGACAGGAATTTTCGGTGGCATATTTTCGCTGTGCTTTGTTTTCCTGTTTATAGATATTATCATAATCGGCTTTGACGAAAATGTTGACGGTATGGATACCGCAAAAGCTTTTCTTGATTCATTCAGAAAGCCTAAACAACAAACAGAAAAACAGGCATAATTTAATAAAGTTTTCAAGTTACAGCCGAAACTGTCACTTGTTTTTTGTCATAAAATCAATGTTACAACATTACAAACTTTTTCATTAAAAATCAATATTTTCGTTTGCAATTTATTGTAATGATGCCTAAATTATGCTATTATTACTATATGTGCAATGATTTGCAAATTTCAAGCTTGAAAGGTAAAAATTATGGATTATGAAAAGCTGAAAAAGAGGGATACCTCGCTGGACATTTTGCGAATAATCGCAGCCTTTACCGTTTTATCGGTTCATTTTTTCCTACACAACGGATTTTACAGCCAAACAATCGAAGGGACACCGATGTATGTTGCTGTTGTAATGAGAACCCTGTTTTCCGTTTGCGTTCCCTTGTTCATGTTGCTGACAGGTTATTTGATGAGTAAAAAAGAACTGAGTAAAAAGTACTATTCGGGAATTACGAAAACACTTGTTGTTTTTGTAATCTCAACACTTGCGTGTATGATTTACAAAAACATTGCACAAGGTGATGTTTTTGACCTGAAATCTTTCATACTCGGAACGCTTGATTTTACCGGTTCAAACTACTCCTGGTACATTGAAATGTACATAGGGTTGTTTCTGCTTACACCGTTCCTTAATCTTGCTTACGGAAAACTTAAAAACAAAAAGCAAAAGCAAGTACTCCTTGTAACAGCTGTTTTTCTGACAATCATCCCCTCGTTATTTAATATTTTCAATTTTGGTTCACTTGATTGGTGGACTAATCCGACTTCATCTGATGAGTTTCAGAAACTTGTCCCAAGCTGGTGGCAGGGATTCTACCCCGTTGCATACTACTTTGTGGGTTGTTACATAAGAGAATACGGATTGAAAATGAAAACAAGAACAATGCTTGTACTCTTTGTTTTTTCACTTTTCGTATTCAGCACATTCAATTATTTCAGAAGCTACGGCACAACATTCAAATCGGGTACATACATTTATTGGTACGGATTTGAACCGTTTGTTTTATCTGTACTGCTTTTTCTCTTGATTAAGAGAATCAAGGCCGATAACTTCCCGAAAGCCGCTAAAATTGCACTATGGAAAGTTTCTGACCTTGCACTTGGAATTTATCTTATTTCCTTTATTTTTGACAGCATTGTTTACCCCGTACTCTGCGAAAAAGTAATATTAATGCCTGACAGACTTCCGTATTACTTTGTTACGGTTCCGATAGTTTTTGTGCTTTCCGCCGCCGCATCATTTATTATGAATCTTGTTGCAAAACTGCTTATTGACGGTTTTAAATCGCTTGCGAACATAATAAAGGATTTGCGTTCAAAGCCTGACAAAGGAAAGTGGCAGCACATAATTTTTGCTGTGCTTATGGCTTTTGCTATTGGATTTTCACTTTGGAAATGCTATTACGGTTTTGGCGGTAACGACGAATCGTTTTATCTTACAATTCCGCACCGAGTAACTCTCGGTGATTCGTTACTCAGTGACGAATGGCACCTAACACAACTTTCAGGATTTTTACTTTTGCCGTTCGTATGGCTCTACACAATGATTACACAGTCTACTGTCGGAATAATCTTTGCGGCAAGAGTTTTCTATGTAATCTGTCACGCTGTTATTGTGTGCGTTATCTATTCAAGACTTAAAAAGTACGGCTATTTCTCAGTATTCGGTTGTGTGCTTTATTTCCTCTTTACACCGTTTGACATTATGGCATTGAGTTATAACACAATGGGACTTGACCTAATTGCACTCACGGGTGTTTTAATGGCAACAGCCGATTATTCAAAAAAATTACCGCTCATAATCAGCGGACTTGCATTTGCAGGCGCAGTTCTCTGCTGTCCGTACCTTGCGGCAGTTTATGTAATGTATATTATTGCAGTAGGAGTTCACTATGTAATTAAGAAAACTGCCCTTAATAAAAATGTGTTCAATTCTGAACTTTTCTCGATTAAGACTTTTCTGTGGTTTACCTTGGGAGCAGGAATACTTGCGGCTATTTTCCTTGTATTTGTACTTTCAAGAGTAAGTATTAATGAGATTTTCTCAAATCTCCCCTATCTTCTTGCCGATCCCGACCATCCGCAAATGGGCTTTATGGCAAAGATGAATTACTACTTTAAAACAATCGTAGAATGTCACACTCATTTTAAATATGTACTTATGGCATACGGTACTACCGCAATTGTTATGTTGCTTGACAGAAAGAGAAAACAACACCGTTCGATTTATCTTATTCTGACAAGTGCAATCGTTATTTTGTCGCTTGTAATGTTTATGCCGACAATGACAAGTGTTTACTACAATGCGATTATGTTCCCGATGATTTTCATGGGCATCACAGCGTATGTTCTTTCTGAAAATAAGCAAAGAGAACTGTTTGCTTCACTCTTTATTCTCGGAATTTTTTATTCTGTTGCATTGTGTTTCTCTTCAAATCAGTATTTTTATGTAACTGCAATGGCTTGCACCGCATCAAATATTGCAAGCTTTGTATTCATCGGCAATCTGATTAAGGAAATGAAAGCAAATCCCGATAATCTTGACTACGCTGTTCCGTGTAAATATTTAGCATTCGTGATGACTGCGTTTCTGATTATTCTGCAGGCTTGTTTTCAAATTACCGTCAAGGCAGAACATTGCTTCTGGGACAGTGAACCGAAACAGCTGACACAGACAATTCAGAACGGCCCTGCAAAGGGTATAAAAACAACACCGAATAACGCACAAACCTATGAGCAGATTTATGCCGATATCAGTCAGTATCAGAATCTTGAAAAAGGAAACATACTGTTCCTTACGCAAAAAACATGGACTTATCTTGCGGCGGAGGATTTTCCTTACGGAACACTTTCGGCATATGTTACGGGTGAAAATCAGAACAGTCTTGCAAGACTTCGCTCATATTATTCGGTAAACAGCAAAAAAATTCCGAAATATATCTACATTCCGAAGGACTCAGAGTGGGATAATCTTCAGCAGATTCTTCTTGAGGCACAGCAGAACGGTTACTCTTTGAGCGAAAACGAAGTTTCGTATAAACTTGTAAAATAAATAATATTTTACAGATTTCAGACATAAATATCACGCAGGGATAAAAATTATGATTTCTGCGTGATATTTTTTTGTTTTTCAGCACATATTCTTGAAAATGTACAAATAAAAAACTTGTTTTTTTTTGTGAATTATGGTATAGTAAATTATGATAGGCAAGGAGGGCTTGCCACAGAATTTGGTCGCATTTTTGTGAAAATTTTAAGTTGGGGGCATAATCATGGATATTAAGCAGACTTATAACGAATGGCTTGAAAACGCAGTTGAGGACAAAGACCTTACGGCAGAGCTTGAAAGTATAAAAAACAACGAAGATGAAATTTATGATCGTTTCTACACAGCTTTAAAATTCGGTACCGCAGGCCTCAGAGGCATTATCG
>ERZ779671.1333-NODE-1333-length-10779-cov-2.438363_pt1 | contig 10779 bp, 8 predicted proteins | sample MGYA00511074_ERZ779671 | MGnify/ENA primary metagenome ERZ779671 (study PRJEB29588, sample SAMEA2158454) | human gut metagenome | biome: human gut; feature: human-associated habitat; material: faeces | place: Denmark | collected 2008/2010 ... | reverse complement strand
ATGGGGCTCGTCTGTCATCTGTCGACGGCGGTTCGTTGCGCAACGCTATCCCGCGTGAAGCTTTTGCCGTAATAACAATTCCTGGAGATAATGTGGAAGCTCTTTGGGAGCTTGTGTCCGATTATCAGGAAATGTACCGCTACGAATATAAGGGCATTGAACACAATATTAATTTTACGGCCGAAATGACCGATATGCCGGCAACTCTGATTCCGGAAGAGATTCAGGATGATCTGATCAATGCGATAGAAGGTTGCCAGAACGGTGTGATCAGTATGCTGGTCGATTTTCCGGGCACGGTCGAATCGTCTACAAACTTGGCAATCGTCAAGTCCTCGAACGAAATGATCGAGATTCAGATTTTGGTTCGCAGTTCGTCCGAGAGCCGCAAGGAAGCTGTTTGTTCGAGTTTGGAAAGTATTTTCTCTCTAGCCGGGGCGAAGGTGGAATATTCGGATGGTTACGGCGGATGGCAGCCGAATATCGATTCGCCGATCCTGAAAATCATGCAGCAAGCTTATTTGGATTTGTACGGAAAGAAGCCGGAGGCAAAGGTTATGCATGCCGGTCTGGAATGCGGTATCATCCAGGAATCCTACCCCGATATGGACATGATCTCTATTGGTCCGGACTTGCAGCATCCGCATTCTCCTGACGAGCGTGTAAGCATTCCGTCTGTTGCCCGTACGTGGGACTTTATTGTTACGACGCTTGCGAGAATCTGATTCGTATATATAGTGAGGAATTGTCAAAAAGGGTTGTAAGCTATCGGGCTTACAGCCCTTTTTGATATGGCTCCTTCATATTTTTGTAAGAGGTATCTGTATATCCTGATTGCTTTGTTTGTCTTTGTAACCGCTGTAACTGTTACGGGTGTAATAAAAGAGTCCTCAAATATGGACAATGGAGCCTTTTTAGGGCAAATATTCGTTTCGAAAAATAAGGAAAAGAGGGCTGTTTTGAGCGGTTTTCTGTAAAAAGGTATATTTGGGCACTTTGGCGATTTTCGTAATAGATTGATTGATAGCAATGTGCTAATTTATATAATGTACACGTAAAAGGGCTTTTTTAGGGGGTAATCTAGGTATAGATACGGATATAAAATACTGATTTTTAGGAAGATATTAAGCGCATGAGAAATGACTAATGAAAACGTACGTTTTCATTAGTCATTTTATAGGATGATCCCAAGAAGGGACTTATAGAACTGAATTTCATTATATATAGTATTATTAATTAAATTATTAGATAATGAACAAAAAGTTTTCTACTCTTGTAGCGGCTTTGTTTTGTACTGCAGTTTCTTTACCTGCTGCTGCGCAGACTGTAATGCCGGTCCAGAATCCAGGAACACTGAATGTTTTGTCTATTGATCAGACGAAATATTATCAGTTGGCTTCCAGCAATGGAAAATTTGTTTTAGTTATGGAACCAACAACTTCTGCAGGTTCCGAGTACACTTTGAAATTGAAAAGCATAGAAACATCCCAAGTTGATTTGGATGCTTCTTTGTGGAAAATTGACTTTAAGACTACACAAGCCGGAACAACATTTACTTATGTAAATAAGAAAACAGGTCTGCCTTTGTCTATAAATTCAGATAAGGCCGTTGATTTCAGTAAGGTTGCAGGAACAAAGATGACAGGTAATACTGTTACAATGAATGGTGCTGTTTCTAATTGGTCGTGGGATGGAAGACCTCCTTTCGTTCAACAAGGGAGTACTCAGGCTTTGGGAGCTAAAGGTTTGACATCTTATTTTGTAGCAGACTCTGTTGTAACTTTGGTAACAGGTGCTGATTTTGATGCTACAAAGGATGAAGTAGTACAGATACCGACATTTAACCCGGATGGAACTCCTACTGGTAGTTATAATTCGCAATCATCGAATTATAACTATACTAAAAGCGAGGATGTATATGTTGTAAGGGCTCATAAAGATGCTGTGAATTGGCGAAAAGTCCAGTTGCGTTTAGCCCCTGTTACTCCTGGTGAACTAAATTTGTCTGCACAGGCATTGAATACTAAATTTGGTACGGATATAGAGGGTACTTCTTTCCAATTGTCTGCAACTCCAGAATTAAAAGTAGGTGCGAATGGTAATAGTACTTTGGGTAATATTTTTACCAAAAATACTTATCGCGCATGGTATTTGCAAACCGCTCAAGGTACAGATATCAATACGTTTAGAATGAATCATGGTGTTGCAGGTTTGTCTGATCGTGATGAAGATGGTTATGTAATGCTGCAAGTTGTGGACGGTACAACAAATGATAAACCTTTTGAAGCTAAATGGTTAATTGCCGATACTGCTTATATCGATGGCCTTTCTGTTAATAATCAGAATTTTGTAAAGTTTGCAGATACAGCAACGGTAACAAGCACATCAAATGCAACTGGCTTATATGTGACTGGTTTACAAAAGGGGCGTGATTTCAAATCTGCATTGTTTAAATTTACATATTATCCAATGCAAGATAGTATCGCTATTGAAATCAAAGATTATAAAGTAAAAAATGATGCGGTTGATCCTTTAACTGGCAGCTGGTGGACAAAAGCAGGTGTGGATAAAAATGTTATCTTGAATAAATTGACTGCTGCTAATGAAATTACATTGGGTCAGGCTCCTGCTAATATCAAATTTATATTAGGTGCAGGAAATGATAATCGTTCTACTGAAGTCAACGGATTGTTCTATATCAAGAATAAAGACGGAAAATATTTAGCTGTTCCTATTGATGAGGATGGTTATAACAATGCTAAATGGGTAACTGTAAAAGCTAATGAGCAAAATGTAGCTCATATGCCGGCTTATCAGTGGGTTGTTTTGAAGAATAATGAAGCCGCAACATTGTCTGGTACTTCTTCTTTGCAAATTGCTAACCGTGAGTTTGCAGATGTGAACGCTTCTACTGTTCAGTTGTACCAGAAACAAGGTGCTTCTTATAAATATGCCGCTACTAATGTGCTGTTCGCGACTTCAGATTCTGTAGTTTTTGAACAGATTACTGATGCAACTATTCTTGGTGATACATTGTTAGGTTACATGAATAAGAATGCAAATGAATTGAAAGTAATGAATTTTAAATTCAATTATTTGCATCCGTATGCTACAGATAAATATATCGGTAAGAATGCTGAAGATTCTTTGCTTTCAGTTTTGGATGAACAGACTCCGTTCTATTTGGAAGGAAAAGGTATTGCGGATTATGGTTATAAAGTGACAAGTACCGTAGCAAGTAAAATCGCTGGTCTGAAACAGTTGCGTCGTGAGGCTTATATCCCTTATGTAAAGACTGCAGAAGGTAAAATATATATGGATGTTAATAATGCAAATCAGTATTTCTTGGCTAAGACAGCTACTGCAAATGCATTCTACTTCAAGGAAAACAATCAATATCAGCCGGAAGGTAATACGACAGCACAATGTTATTATGCAATGATTCATTTGGATCATCCGTCAAATGATAGCACTAAAGTTGGAACGACTGATGATGATATGTCTGCAATCTTAAAAAATCAGGTATTGAATGAAACTCGTACTTCTGCATTTGCAGTAGTTCCGAACGATGCTCCTCTGTATCGCCGTTTCAATACAGAACTGGAAGGTGCTGTTGAAGGACAGGAAGATGCGACGAAGATCTTGAAGTTCAAAGAATTCTATCGTGGTGAATACTTGATGGATGAAAATAATAAAAAATTCCAGGATGAAGTTGTTAACTATGTAGGTATTGAACGTGCAGATAAAGCTACAGGTTTATCATTCTATGTGGATACAGTTGTAGTGAAAGGTACAGCAGGTCACGAACAGAAACCGCAGTATTTCGTATATGTTGACAGAGTAGTTGTTGATCCGGTTCCGGGTAAGGAATGTCAGGAAGGTGATAATCATGTTGATGCCAACGGTGATCCGACAGATGCTGCACATTGCGTTCATGCAACTCCTTCTAAAGCAGGTTTCACTGTTGCTAAATACATGGTTAGCTTCGCAGACTCATTAAGCGCAAAAGATGCTGACAAACTGTATAAGTTTGGTGAATACACTCGCGTAGGTTTCGTGAAAGGTTTGCATATCGGCGACAGCCTGTATATCTTGACAAATGGCTTCGAAAATATGGAAGCAAGCAAGTTGGATACTGCTGTTATTCGTGCTAACTACAAGGCTACAAGCAATGAGTTCAATATTATCGATTTGAAAGCAGAACATACAGACGCTCATCATAACTATACTTGGTCGTTCCGTTACACAAATCCGGAAGCTGCAGCTGCAGTTGATGAAGATGCTCGTCGTTTCTTGATCGAATCTGATAAGAAAGATGCAGATAATGATATTGCTCCGTCTAAGGCTGCATGGTTGAAGAGCCAGAATGGTTGCTTAGTATTGTCTGATGCTGCTACTTCAACATTCGAAAATGCTAAGACAGGTGGTGACAACGCTCTTATCTTCAATATCGAAGTAGGTTCAGAAAATGATCTGGCAACAGACAACGAAGAAATCGCAACTTCTGAAGTAACAGTTATCGCTGGCGAAGGCAACGTAACGATCGCTGGTGCTGCCGGTAAGAAAGTTGTTGTAAGCAACATCTTAGGCCAGGTTGTAGCTAACACGGTTATCACTTCTGACAATGCAACAATCGCTGCTCCGGCAGGTGTAGTAGTTGTAGCTGTAGAAGGTGAAGAAGCTGTTAAAGCTATCATCAAGTAATCGAGACTGAACAATACTATCGTAAGGGTGGTTATTAGACCACCCTTATACAAATGACATTTTATAATCAAATAATTCTTCGGTTGCGTACCGTAAAAACGGCAACTAACCTGCGAGAGGCGAACAAGCAACCGGATTTAATATTAATAATACTAAAGTAATGAAATAAAGTTCTTAATATCTTATACTTATATCGTCCTTGTTAATTATTATAATGATTGACAAAGATAAATCTTTTTATCCAAAGTCCTATCCTTCAAAAGGACTCCTTACAAAACCGGGCGATTATTGAACGAACCCATTTCTTTTTAGGACAAATCAGTTATCAGCCCGATGCACAGTAAGTTGCGGGAACGGGAAGTTGATGCCTTTTTCATTAAATGTTGCATAAACCGCTTGATTGATGCCAAAATAAACTTCCCAATAATTCGGACTTTCCACCCATACACGGACAACAATATTCACACTGCTGTCTGCCAACGCATGCAAGGCAATGAAAGGAGCCGGATCAGTCAGAATACGAGAGTCACGGGCAATAATCGTTTCGATCACCGCCTTTACTTTATCATAATCCTCACCATAATCGACACCGAGTGTCCAATCTACTCGGCGGGTAGTCTGCCGGCTAAAGTTCGTAACCGCACCACTGCTGAGCGAACCGTTCGGGATATACACCATTTTATTATCAGGTGTTGCCAAGATCGTATGAAAAATCTGGATTTCCTTCACCGTACCGCCCGTACCTTGCGCTTCAATATAGTCACCGACTTTGAATGGCTTGAACAAAAGAATAATCAATCCACCCGCAAAATTTGCCAGATTACCGCTCAAAGCCATACCGACAGCAACACCTGCAGAAGCAAGAAGAGCAGCAAACGAAGTCGTTTGTACACCCAAAGCACCGACAACCGAGATGATCAATAAAATAGTCAGGACAACATTTACCAAACTTCCGACAAAAGTTTTGACTGAAGGATCGATATCACGTTTCAATAAAACCCGTTTTATCAGTTTATTCACCAAATTAATCAGGAGACGCCCGACTATAAAAACCAAAAACGCCTTGATAAGTGTCCATCCCAACGCCGCCCCTTGCGTCATCAGGGAATTCAAAATACCTTCCAAACCATGTGAAAGGTCAATTGCTGTTACAATCATAATTATTTATATTTATGGAAATTCATACTAATTACATAACAATCATTCATTCCAAAAGTATTAGAAATTGTAGCAAAGGTATAAAGTTTTTTTATTCGAATAAAGAACCGATTTTATTATGTAGTTTTGCAAACGCTCAGAAAACAGATATAAACAATAGAAAATGAGGACTTTCTTGATTATTATAGGTTTGTTCCTGTTTATAGGAAACAGCTTTGCACAATCATACGAAGAATTAATAGAGAAAAGCTACGACTTCGTAGATAAAGGCGATTTGGTGTCCGCGGAAGAGAGCCTGAAAGCGGCCATGCGCAAAGAACCGGCTAACCCGTTGAACTATGCCTTGCTTACGAACCTCGGAACCATACAGCGCCGACAGGGGAAGCTGCAAGAGGCCCTCATCTCCTACACTTCCGCACTAAGCGGGCATACAAAGAACATCACCATTCTCGAAAACCGGGCTTCCCTTTATACAGAATTGGGAGAAACAGAAAAAGCTTTGAACGATTACAACACCTTGTTAATAGAAAATCCGGAACATCAGGAGGCGCTTTATTGCCGAGGGCTGCTCTATATACAGTTACAAAATTATATGTGGGCAGAACAGGATTTCGACAAAATTCTGGAAGTAAACGAGAAATCGGTTCGTGCTCGCCTCGGCCATGCCATCTTGGAAAAGATGCGTGGGAACTACGACGAGAGCGAACGGATATTCAATTACCTGATTAGCGAGATGCCCCGCGACTGGATCCTCTACGAAGGACGGGCGGATTTGTATTTTATGATGGGAAAAAATGCACGGGCAATGGCAGATATAGAAAAAGTCTTTACCGAAAGCGAACCGACAGCCAACCTCTATGTGTTGAGAGGCAAGATCAAGCTGGCACAATACGAAAAGGAGCGGGCAGCCCTCGATTTCAAGAAAGCAGAATCAATGGGATACAATAAAGAAGTTATCAAGGAACTTCTTAAATTGACAATGAACAATTGACAATTAGGCTTCGCGTTACCAAAATCGGCTGAAAACCAAAATAATTGTCAATTGTCAACTGCTAATGTAATTGTCAATTGTTAATGTAATTGACAATCCATGTCCCTACCTCTTTCGTGCCATACTTCGCACCGCCTTCCATCTGGATTTCAGGAGTACGAACATTAGCGTCCAAAGAAGCATCCACAGCCTCGCGGATCAAGGCTCCTTCCGCCTTACAACCGAAATACTCGAACAGCATAGCTACCGAAAGAATCTGTGCCAACGGGTTGGCGATATTCAATCCTTTAGCCTGCGGCCACGAACCGTGGATCGGTTCAAATACAGGAGTGCTTTCGCCCGTCGAAGCAGAAGGCAGCAAGCCCATAGAGCCGCTGATGCAAGAACCCTCATCCGTCAAGATATCACCAAACGTATTCTCCGTTACCATAACATCAAAGAATTTGGGTTCCTGGATCATACGCATGGCCGCATTATCGACATACATATAGTCGGTCTGAACCTCCGGATAAGAAGGGGCCATCTCTTGTGCAATCTGGCGCCACAAACGCGAAGAAGCCAAGACATTTGCCTTATCGACCACCGTCAGATGTTTTTTCCGTTTCATGGCATATTCGAAACCGACTTTCAAGATGCGCTCGATCTCAGGGCGTGTGTACATATTGGTATCGTAGGCCTTATCGTTATCCTGATATTTCTCCCCGAAATACATGCCTCCCGTCAATTCACGGATACACAAGAAATCCGCACCATCCACCAAGTCAGCACGAAGCGGTGATTTATGCAACAGGCACTTAAAAGTTTGTACGGGCCGGATATTCGCAAACAAGCCCAATTTCTTACGCATAGCCAGCAATCCCTGTTCAGGACGCACTTTAGCTGTCGGATCGTTGTCGAACTTCGGATCACCTACAGCAGAGAAAAGAACGGCATCCGCTCCTTTACAAATCTCATATGTTTCTTCCGGAAAAGGATCTCCCACCTTGTCGATAGCATCGGCCCCGCAAAGAGCATATTCATAACGGACTTCATGTCCGAATTTCTTACAAACGGCACTCATCACCTCCACACCTTGTGCAGCAATTTCAGGACCGATCCCGTCACCGGGAAGTACAGCTATATTCAATTTCATATCATAAATGATTTATTAGTTGGCAAATTTTCCTATTCTCTCTTAAAATAGACGTATTTGGGTTCTGTTGGGACATAGCTTTCATCATCCCACAATGTACTTGTGATCATCAAGTCGGCACTATACCGGTTACAAGCGATAGGCACGTTATGGACACGGCACTGGCGAAGCAACATCTGGATATCGGCCTCGTGCGGCTGTGGGTTCAAGTCGTCGATCAAGAACACGGCAAGATCTATTTCCTTTCGTACTACCATTGCTGCAATTTCGGCATCTCCACCCAGCGGACCGGAATGCATACAGGCGATATCTGCCGTAACACCTTTTTCTTCCATCGCCTTCCGAACCAGATTTCCGGTTGTCCCAGTACATACGATATGATGATGGGACAGAAATTCAGCATTGTGAATAGCCCATTCTACCATGTCAGCCTTCCGGTTGTCGTGCGCAACAAGCGCGATTGTTAACTTCTTCATAACTTCAATAATTAATAATTTATCAATGTGATAATTTGCCAATGTACTAATATACCGATAGCCTACATCGCAATTCTCTTTCATTGGCACATCGGCACATCATTATTGTTCTATCTTGTTCAGCATCTTCAATGTCGCCTTGATAGCAGCCTCCGTCTGGTCTGCATCGAGACCACGTGTTTTAAAGTCCACTCCTGCATAATTCCAACTAATGATAGTCTGCACAAAGGCATCGGTCCGTCCGCCGGGTGGTATAGAAACGGAATAATTAGTCAGCATCGGGAAAGGACGGCCCAGATCGGTATATATCTTCCGCAGGGCACGAACGAAAGCATCGTACTGTCCATCACCGGAAGCCGACTCCTGGTAGGCTTCGCCGTTAATCTCTATCTTCAAGGTGGCAACCGGTTTCAGTCCCTGTGCCAAAGACAGCGAATAGTTCAGAATACGGATGCGCTGGTCCGCCATCGTATCGTGATGGAGCACATCGCTGATGATATACGGAAGGTCCTCCGTCGTAACCATTTCTTTTTTATCACCCAGTTCGATAATCCGCTCGGTAACCTTGCGCATAGAGTTCTCGTCGATATCGATCCCCAGTGCTTCAAGGTTCTTACGGATATTCGCCTTACCGGAAGTCTTGCCAAGAGCATATTCGCGGACACGGCCGAAACGTTCGGGCAACAGATCATTGCAATACAGATTGTTTTTGCTGTCACCATCAGCATGGACACCGGCACATTGCGTAAAGACATGTTCCCCGATAATCGGTTTGTTAGGCGGAATATGAACACCGGAGAAAGTTTCCACCAATCGGCTGGCATAATTGATCCGTTCTTCCCGAAGTGTCGTATCCACTCCCAACTGATCTTTCAACACGGCAAGCACACTGCTAAGCGGGGCATTCCCGGCACGCTCTCCCAATCCGTTCAATGTAGTATGAAGTCCTTTTATACCGGCACGGACAGCAGAGTAGACATTCGCTACCGCCAGATCATAGTCGTTATGAGCATGAAAATCGAACTTCAAGTCCGGATAGCGTGTAACCATTTCCTTACAATATTCGTAAGTATTTCCAGGGTTCAGGATGCCAAGCGTATCAGGCAACATGAAACGCCGGATCGGCAAGTCACGAAGCGAATCGACTGCTTGAAAGACATATTCAGGAGAGTTTTTAATACCGTTCGACCAATCTTCCAGATAGATGTTCACGGCAATCCCCCGTTCGATTGCCTGGTTGATGACGGAACGTATATCGGCAAAATGCTGTTCGGGAGTCTTACGAAGCTGTTCCGTCACGTGCTTATAAGAGCCCTTGCAAAGCAAGTTTACCACACGGCAACCAGCCGCTTCGATCCAGTTTAACGAAACATCACCATCCACAAAGCCGAGCACTTCGAGCTTCTGGATGTTTCCGGTACGTTCCGCCCAGGAAGCGACGCGCTTCACGGCTTCAAACTCACCGTCCGAGACACGTGCAGATGCGATCTCCAGACGGTTCACACCCAGATCAAGCAATGCCTGTGCAATGCTCAACTTCTCATGCGCCGCAAAAGAAACTCCCGATGTCTGTTCCCCGTCACGCAGGGTGGTATCCATTATTTCTATCATAATTGTTCATATATAACGCTACTTTTAGCTTGATCCAAAAGCAACAAACTAACGTCTCCTTTCAAATGCTTCAATCTTTTCCTTATTGGAAAGCAAATAATCGATGTCATCGAGGCCATTCACAAGGCAGTCTTTTTTGTAGGCGTTGATATCGAAGTGCTCGCTCTTACCCGTAGCCTTATTGGTGATGGTTTGGGCAGGCAGGTTGACTTCGACTTCTGTTTTCGGATCGGCAAAAATCGAGTCGAAAAGCTCGGCCAGAAAAGGTTCGCTAACCACCACAGGGAGAACAAAGTTATTCAGTTCATTGTTTTTGTGGATATCCGCAAAAAAACTGGACACAACTACACGAAACCCATAATCGGCAATCGCCCAAGCTGCATGTTCGCGACTGGAACCCGAACCGAAGTTTTTCCCCGCCACCAGTATCTGTCCGCCGTAGGTCGGATCATTCAAGACAAACGATTCTATTTTATTTCCCTGCTTGTCGTACCGCCAGTCGCGGAACAAGTTTTCACCAAACCCTTTTTTGTCGGTTGCTTTCAGGAAACGGGCAGGAATGATCTGGTCCGTGTCCACATTCTCTAAAGGAAGGGGGACGCAGGTTGATGTAATGATATTGAATTTCTGTTTCATGAATGTTAAAATTTATGATTTATGATTTCAGAAAAACGTTCTCGGATCGGTAATTTCCCCAGTCACGGCTG
>ERZ779671.1332-NODE-1332-length-10781-cov-2.080925_pt1 | contig 10781 bp, 8 predicted proteins | sample MGYA00511074_ERZ779671 | MGnify/ENA primary metagenome ERZ779671 (study PRJEB29588, sample SAMEA2158454) | human gut metagenome | biome: human gut; feature: human-associated habitat; material: faeces | place: Denmark | collected 2008/2010 ... | reverse complement strand
CCATCCTTTATTTTAAATGTTTTTCTATCCTCAGCCATCGCTTAATGCCTCCTAAGTGATATTATGCGTTTATTATAACAGACTATTCCCGTTTTGGAAACCAAAAAAAGTATTAAATTATTCGGTCACACCGAGTTCCTGAAAATCGCATCCATCATCACCGCCTGGGGAAACAAAGGCATATGCGCTCGTCGTTCCCTTCCATGTGACAGAAAAGCTTCCCTCCAGATCCAGGAACGAATGTGCTTCAGCAATCCCCGTCACAAGCTCCGCCATATCCTCGATAAAGCTCTCCGCCATCGCCGGGTTGGTGCACTCCTTCTCCTCGATCTCCTCCTCCACGAAAAGGCGCAGCACAAAATCATCCAGATCGCTCTCGTCATCAAGTTCTGCCCTGCTGATATAAGGATTATTACAGCTCTCTAACACACGCTTCATGTAGGAAGCACAGGAAAGGATCCGCGACTGCGACACGTCCTCCGCCTCCAGGAAAATCTTGTATTCCATCTTCATTGTATCTGCCATCTTATGTCCTCTTTTCCGTGCCTTGGCAAACGCCGCATCACTTTCCTATAATCTCCGCCGTATCAATGAACTCATACGGTGTCGTCTGGTACACATAGTAGTTCAGCCAGTTTGAGTAGAGGATATTCCCATGTGACCGCCACTCCAGCCTCGGCTTTTTCGTATCATCATCATCCGGATAATAGTTGACCGGGAGATCGATCGGCAGTCCTTTTTCTTTATCACGTTTGTACTCCTTGTCAAGTGTGACACGGTCATACTCCGGGTGTCCCATAACGAAAATGCGTCTGCCTTCGTCTGCGATTGCAAGGAACACACCTGCCTCATCAGACTCGGCAAGAATCGTCAGATCCGGTATTTTACGGATATCTTCCGCTCTCACTTCTGTATGTCTGGAGTGCGGTGCCATAAAATAATCGTCAAAGCCGCGGACTAACGGCACTTTGCGGTTCATGACATGATGTTCAAACACCCCGAATACCTTTTTGTCCAGCAGATGCTTTTTCAATCCATAATGATAATAAAGTCCTGCCTGTGCACCCCAGCATAAATGCATCGTAGATGTCACATGTGTTTTCGTCCATTCAAAAATATCACACATTTCCTTCCAGTAGTCCACTTCCTCAAATTCCATCTGTTCCACCGGAGCCCCTGTGATGATGAGTCCGTCAAAATAACGGTTTTTTACTCCATCAAACGTCTCGTAGAATTTGTTTAAATGGCTCATGGATGTGTTTTTTGACTCATGGGACGATACTGTGATAAATGTCACATTGATCTGCAGCGGTGTGTTCGACAGCGAACGCAAGAGCTGCAGCTCTGTGTCTTCTTTTAACGGCATTAAATTCAGGATTCCAATCTCAATAACGCGGATATCCTGATGTGTTGCTCGACTTTCATCCATAACAAATATATTTTCCTTCTCCAATATCTCTTTCGCCGGTAAATCACTCTGTGTTTTAATTGGCATAATATTCTCCATTCTCTGAGCAACTTGTTGCGAAGCGGCGACGGAAATTTCAAATTTCTGTCTGCCATAAAAGATATTTGTTTTGCTCAGAAACAAATATCTGTGTGGCAAATAAGCTATCGAGCTTATTTGCCACACTATTCTCCATTCTCTGCGCTGATTCCAAGCAGTACAAACAGTTCTGCTTCCGTGAGCACCGTGATTCCAAGTTCCTGTGCCTTTGTCAGTTTGCTGCCCGCACTCTCTCCTGCAACAACATAATCTGTCTTTTTCGATACGGATCCTGATACTTTTCCGCCGTATTTCTCCACCAGTTCCGCCGCTTCTTTTCTTCCAAGTGTCGGCAGTGTACCTGTGATGACAACTGTTTTTCCACTGACTGCCGAATCGATCGTCTCGGTCTCTTCCGCTTCCATGTTCACACCTAAAGACTTTAGGCGGGCGATCATTTCTTTATTTTTTTCATCATGGAAGAAACGGAAAATGCAGTCTGCGCTGACTTCCCCGACATCGTCCACCTCCATCAGGGCATCCCTGTCAGCATCCTCTAAATCAAGGATCGAAGAAAAACGTTTCATGATCGTCTTTGCGGCAGCTTTTCCAACATTCGGAATACCAAATCCGGTCAGAAGCATGTATGCATCATTTTCTTTTGCCTTTTCGATTGTTTCTAAAAGCTTGTCTGTATTCTTTTCTTTTCCGATAATACCCTGTTCGATCAACTCTTCCCTGTGATCTTTCAGTTCAAATATATCGGCAATATCCTTAATATACCCCAAACGAACAAGTTCTTCAATATAAACTGTACCAAATCCCTTGATATCCATGGCATCCCTGCCGACAAAATTGATGATATGGCGTTCTAACTGTGCCGGACAGTTTGGTGAAGTACACTTGATATCCGCAGTATCTTTTTCACGTTCTGTCTTTGCACCGCAGACAGGGCAGACATCCGGGATTGCAAAGCGTTTCCAGCCCTCCGTCCTTTTTTCTTTGCGGACTTCTTTTACTTTCGGAATGATCTCTCCGGATTTGTAAACCACGATCGTATCGCCAATGCCGACATCTAAATCATCAATGAAATCCTGATTGTGCAGTGTTGCCCTTGAAACAGACGTTCCACACAGGCGCACCGGCTCAAACACGGCAGTCGGTGTGATCCTTCCGGTCCTTCCAACGGAAAGTTCAATATCAAGCAGTTTTGTTTCCTTTTCTTCCGGCGGATATTTGTATGCGATTGCCCATTTTGGAACTTTTGATGTATTTCCGAGCAGTTCCCTGTCCGAATAGCGGTTGATCTTAATGACCGCACCATCGATATCGTAGCCGAGATTTCCACGGTTTTCTCCGATCGCTGTAATTGCATTCCAGACTTCATCCGCCGTTTTGCATACTTTGTAATCTTCAATGATCGGGATGCCCTGTCTCTTTAAAAATTCATATCCCTGCGTGTGAGTCATAATGTCCATGCCACGCACCTGCTGGATATTAAATACAAACATGGAAAGTTTTCTCTCTTTTGTCACGCGGCTGTCAAGCTGACGCAGCGTTCCTGCTGCGCAGTTTCTCGGATTGGCAAAAATCTTTTTCCCAAGCAGTTCCTGCTGTTCATTGACTCTGTCAAAATCTTCATTTTTCATGTAGACTTCCCCACGGATCTCCAAATATTCCGGTTTGTCCTTTAATTTCTTTTTGACATCTGAGATCACTTTTGCGTTCGCGGTCACATCCTCGCCAAAATTCACACCATCACCGCGCGTCAATGCAAGTGAAAGATCGCCATTTTCATAACGCAGCGCCATGGACAGCCCATCAATCTTATATTCGACCACAAACTCCGGATCATCAAGCTGCTCTTTCATCTGCTCTACAAAATCAACGACCTCTTCTTTTGAGAAAACATCCTGAAGACTTAACATCGGCACATTGTGATGCACTAAGACTCCGACAGTCCGCTTTGCCGTGCCGCCGACATGCTGTGTCGGAGAATCTTTTGTCACCAGTTCCGGATGCTCTTTTTCTAATTTTTTCAACTGCTGCATCAGCATGTCAAATTCATAATCAGAGATCTCAGGACTGTCCTGATTATAATATCTGTCACTGTGATAATTGATCTTATCCCTTAACTCTTTGATCTGTTCTTCCGGTGTCATCTGTCTCCTCCATCCCGTCCGTGAATCACTGTCGTATTTGATGAATCTTTTACCAGCCTCATCAACTCTTTATATTCCTGCGGAGTTACCTCGCGGTAAGTTCCGGCTTTTAAATCTCCCAGTTCAATATTCATGATACGGGTTCTTACCAGTTTTTCCACTCTATACCCAAAATATTCACACATGCGCCGGATCTGACGGTTCAATCCCTGTGTCAGTATAATGCCAAACTGCCTTTTCCCGATCCTCCATACTTTGCATTTGCGCGTCGTGGCATTTAATTCCACCAGTGGAACTCCTCCTGCAAGTCCACGCAGGAAACTGTCGGTCACGGGCTTGTTGACCGTGACGATATATTCTTTTTCATGCATATTTCCGGCACGCATGATGCGGTTTACAATGTCACCATTGTTTGTCATAAGCAATAAGCCTTCGGAATCTTTGTCCAGCCTTCCAATCGGATAAATCCGTTTCGGATAATTGATGTAATCCACGACATTATTCTTTTCCCTCTTTTCAGCGGTACATACAATTCCGGTTGGCTTGTGAAATGCCAGAAGTATCATTTCCTCTTCTTTTTTTACCGGCTTTCCGCAAAAAAGAACCGTCTGGTCTGGCAATACTTTTGCTCCCATGGAAGCAACCACACCATCTATCGTCACATTTCCTGCTTCTACCTGACGGTCCGCCTCTCTTCTTGAGCACACGCCTGCCTCGCTGAGATATTTATTGATTCTGACTGGCTCCTGCATTTTTCACCTTTCTCTTTCTGCACAAAAGCGGAGACTTATCTTTAAAGTCTCCGCCATTTCTACTGTGGCTACAAGTCTGTTACTAAAAATGTGCCATCCATTGTATATTGAACATTTACTGTAACAGGGAAGTCTTAATATAACCGGTCTGTCCATTCCAGGTTACCTTTGTCCATCCCTCTGCATAGCTCATAACTACCGTGACCTTCTCACCGGAAAAAGCTGTTCCGATCTTGCTGTCGTTCTCGCTCATTCCCGAACGGATATTTATGGAATCACTCAGCGTAATGACTGTTCCCTCAGCTATAAAATTGCTTGTGGTCGTCTGCTCTTCATTTCCACCGTTATCTGAATCAGAATCGGAATTTTTCGTTGTAAGATACTCTGTCTTAATATATCCGGTCTGTCCGTTATAATTTACAACACTCCACTCTCCATCTGTACCTGTTCTTGTAAGTGCTGTGCCTTTCTCTAACGTTCCAATTTTATCGGATTCTGTATCTGCGGCTGCTCTGACATTTACAGTATCTACCGCATAAACGGTATCCGGCTCACCCTGTGTCGGTGTATCTTCCGCCGGCTGCTCCGTATTCTCCTCCGGTGTCTCAGTCTGCTCTGATTCTGTTGTTTCTTCCGGAGCCTGCTCTGTGCTCTCTGTCTCGGTATTCTGGCTGACGATCGTGCCTGCCCACTCAGTGATCGCATTCGGAATCGTCGTGGAGATCATCTCACTTAACTTATCATCCGAAGCAATGGCCGTGTCATATTTACCCTGTACTTCTTTCTGAAGTGTATTGACATCTTCGCTGTCCTCGTACTCACTGATCAGGTTCTGAATGCTTGTATCTAACGCATTTTCTTTAATCTTTAAATTGTACTGGCTGTAAAGGTTATCAATGTATACACTGCCATCTTCATTCGTGCGCACATAGAAGAAATCCAGTCCCGGCGCAACCGTATCTACATCTTTAAATTTCACTTCAACATAAACGGATACAAGATAAGAAGATGCATCAAGCCCCTGTTTTGTGTAGCATTTGATATTCTGGTATGCATCTACATACTGGCTGAATACGGAAATATAACTTTTTTCATTTTCAGACAGCGGGGTTGCGATTGTTGAAAGTGTATCCGTGTCTCCCGCTGCATATGCGGTATAGTACTGGTTGATCAGTGTATTTACATCTTCATGTGCATCCACCTCAAACTCCTGTTTTGCGTCATCTGATGCCTCTGAAGCCACCTCTGTTGCCGCAACATTCTGTCCATTCTGTGGCTGTTTCGGAGATCCGACCTTTACTAAAATAAGTACCATTGCAAGGAACAATACCCCTGCTGTAATATAACGCACATTCTGTTTTATAAATGTAAGAATCTTATTTGTTTCTTTATTGCCTGTCTCTTTATTTTCTGTATCTTTTTTTAATTTATCATCAACATTTGAAGAAGCCATTGTATTTTCCATCCCTTTCCTTTTGTTGTATAAAACGCCATAAAATATGTAACAGGCGTAACATATAACATGCCGCCTGCTATCTGACTGTCAAAATGCACCCGGCGGGAATCGAACCCGCATTGCCGGAGTCGGAGTCCGGTGTTCTATCCATTAGACTACGGTTGCCTGCTCTTACTATTATAAGGGATCTGCAGCATAAAAAAAATGTTACTTTTTTACGCACGTTTTATCATAGCAGACCATAAAATAATTGTCAACAAAAAATGCCGGTGCAGGTTACGGCATTCTTCCTCATGCGTGTATTTTCCTGCTTTCCGGCATTTCTTAAAATTTAATGAAGATATTTTAACATGCGATCCATCAGATCTTTTTTCTCACTTTCAGATTCTTTTCCCATCATGACTGCCACCCACACTGCGGTCTTTGATATTTTCCCTTCGCCCAGAAAACGGATATCCTCTTCGCTCTCGCTGTTTTCGCGGTACCGGCTCACAACCCGGTTTAATTTCGAAAATATCTCCATCAGTCTGCCAAAATCATTTTCTCTTTCTAAAATCATGGTTTCGCCATGATTTCTTTCTTCCCCCGCGGTTGCAATGATCTGCATGCACAGATGCAATTCACCCGTGATATCAGATGCCTCCATTAATACATCCGGTCTTTTTTCTCTTGTCTCCAAAAAAATTTTCTTTGCCAGATCAACATCGCGGTTTCTGAAACATTCGGCAAGACACCTTTTTAATTCACCGGTCTCTGCCTTTTCTCCAAGCATTCCCACTTTGCACTCATATACACGCAGCTTTTTCACTGTAACCCACACAAGCAGGAGAAATTCGGAAATAAATCCAAATACTCTTTTATGGTAGGCATCTTCCCCCGTTTCTAATTCGATCCGCTCTGCCACCTCAAAGAAAATGGAAAACAGCCAGGATGCATATTCATCAAATAATATTTTTGAAGTGACAAGGATATTTCCAAAATAAGTCTGTCTGCCATTTACAAGCTGTTCAAATGCATCCGCATATTCCGGATATTTCTCTGTAATGACCTTTCCTGTCATCTCCAGTGCCCGTATATTGTGGTTTGCCAAAAATCCGTCGTAATAAGAATTGTTTAACAGGACTTTTTTGGTCGTGACCAGATCGTATTTTCTTAACAGTTCCAGGTATTCCTTCTCCGTATAGATCTGTTCTTTTTCGTTGATCAGATACCGTCTGTAATGGCAGGTGCCGACATAATCGGCATCATGGCAGTTTTTCCAGATCCAGTAAAACCCGGTCAGCTCACTGTAATAACAGTTCAGCGCTGAGATCTGTTCTCCCGTATCATCCCCCAAATATCCCAGATTCTCCCCGCATGCCCTTCCGACATGAAGCGGTACATAAAGCGGATCCGGCAGGGGTGTAAATTTTTTGTGTGTCATGGTATATATGCGCATGGACATGATGTGTCCTCCTTTGTATTCCTGTTGATACAATTTTTTTTACATCATCTGCTAATAAACTATACCACAACTATCCTGTTTTTTTAACCGATCCCGTGTTCTTTTTTTATCATTTCTTTCATCCCGGTTAAAATATCCGCTGATCTTTTCAACTGCATTTTTTCTTCCTCGTCCAGTGAGATCGGTATCACGTTCTCCACACCGTCCTTTCCGACAATGGCAGGCATGCTGATCACAATATCTTTCATTCCGTAAATGCCATGCATCATGGAAGATACCGGAAGGATCGACTGTTCATTTCGGATGATACATTCACAGATCCGCTTTACCGCCATCGCAATCCCATAATAGGTCGCACGCTTGCGTTCAATGATCTCGTAAGCGCTGTTTCTTACTTTTTCATAGATACGGTTTTCGGATTCCTCATGCATAAAATGACCACGCATTTCGCAAAAATCACTCAGACGGACACCGGAAATATTCGCATTGGACCATGCGGCAAGTTCACTGTCTCCGTGTTCCCCGATGATAAACGCATGCACACTGCGGTTATCTACCCCTAAATGCTCCCCGATCAGATATTTTAACCGGGCGGTATCAAGCACTGTCCCGGAACCGATCACGCGGTGTTCCGGGAAACCGGAAAGTTTCAGTGCCGTGTAGGTAAGGATATCGACCGGATTGGATACGATAAGAAGGATTCCCTCACAGCCGCGCTTTGCGATCTCCGGGATGATCTGTTTGTATATCTCCACATTTTTGTGAATCAGATCAAGCCGCGTCTCATCCGGCTTCTGGTTTGCACCCGCCGTGATGATAATAATTCCGGCATCTACAATGTCATCATAGTCCCCGGCATATATTTTTACCGGTCTTGCAAATGGAAGTCCGTGGCTTAGATCCATCGCTTCCCCCTCCGCCTTCGCGTGATCTGCATCAATCATGACCATCTCCGAAAAAATACCGCTCTGCATCAGCGCAAATGCCGATGATGCGCCCACGAATCCGCAGCCGATCATTGCCGCTTTTCTGATATTCATTTTGTCCATATGATTTTCCTGCTTTCTGCCGCATGAATGTGGCTTTTTCTCATAGTGTTTCCTGTTTGCCGGAAAATTTATGCAGCTATTTTTCTTTTATGTATCCGGAACGAAAATGAATTCCATACCCGGCAAAATCTGCACGAAAAAAGGATGCCGCCAAACGACGACATCCCATATCCTCTTACGCAACAACATCCTCAAACTGTGAATTATAAAGATTTGCATAAAATCCATTTTTTTCAAGCAGTTCTTCGTGATTTCCCTGCTCCACGATATCCCCGTCCTTCATGACAAGGATCAGATCCGCATTGGGGATCGTTGAGAGTCTGTGTGCAATGACAAAACTGGTTCTGCCACGCATCAGATTATCCATCGCTTTCTGGATTGTGACCTCGGTTCTCGTATCAACCGAAGATGTTGCCTCATCGAGGATCAAAATCTTATTGTCCGCAAGGATTGCCCTTGCGATCGTAAGGAGCTGCTTCTGTCCCTGTGAAACATTGCTTGCATCCTCATTTAATTCCATCTGGTAACCACCCGGAAGTGTCTTAATGAAATGGTCAGCATGTGCCGCTTTCGCCGCTGCAATGACCTCTTCATCTGTAGCTTCTAAACGTCCGTAACGGATATTTTCCATGATCGTTCCCTTAAACAGCCAGGTATCCTGCAATACCATTCCAAACGCATCTCTTAATTCCCTGCGGTTAAAATCCCTGACATCATGACCGTCTAATTTGATGGAACCGCTGTTTACATCATAAAAACGCATCAGAAGCTTTACCATCGTAGTCTTTCCTGCGCCGGTCGGCCCAACGATTGCAATCTTCTGCCCCGGTTTGACATGTGCACTGAAATCTTTGATGATCGTCTGATCCGGGTTGTAACCAAACTGTACATGATCAAAATCGACGGTTCCGGTTACGGCACTCACATCTGCTGGATGTTCTACGGTCTGATCTTCCTCTTCCTCATTTAAAAACTCAAACACACGCTCAGATGCTGCCGCCATCGACTGTACCTGATTGATGACCTGTGCAATCTGCTGGATCGGCTGTGTAAAGTTTTTTACATACTGGATAAATGCCTGGATATCACCGATCGTGATCGTTCCACGGATTGCAAGCAGTCCACCGGATAAAGCCACTGCTGCGTAACCGAGATTTCCGACAAACATCATGATCGGCTGCATCATACCTGACAAAAACTGTGATTTCCATGCAGACTGATATAAAATCTCATTGGTGCGGTTAAATTCCTCAATCGTGTCTTTCTCACGGTTGAATGCCTTGATGACTAAATGCCCGCCATAAACCTCCTCGACCTGTCCATTGATATGACCTAAATATTCCTGCTGGTCTTTGAAGTATTTCTGGGATTTTTTGACCACAAATGAGATCAGTGCCATGGAGATCGGCAGGATCACGATTGCAATCAGCGTCATTAACGGGGAGATACTTAACATCATGATCAGCACCCCGACTAAGGTTGCAACCGACGTGATGATCGTTGTGATACTCTGGTTTAATCCCTGTCCTAAGGTATCGACATCATTGGTGATTCTCGATAAAACTTCTCCGTAAGTACGGCTCTCAAAATACTTCATCGGCATGCGGTTGATTTTCCCGGAGATTTCTTTACGCATGCGGTAGCAGATCTTCTGCGTTACACCGGTCATGATCCAGCCCTGGATAAAGTTAAATGCCGCACTGCACACATAAAGCCCTAACACAAATAAAAGGATCTGTCCGATATAGGTAAAATCGATGCTTCCCGTGCCCTGGATCTTTGCCATCAGTCCTTCGGAGAGCGCTGTGGTTGCCTTTCCTAAAGTCTTAGGCCCGATTACATTAAATACCGTGGAAGCCGCCGCAAAAATCATGACTACAATAATTGCAGCTTTAAAATTTCCAATGTAAGATAACAGTTTTCCCAGAGAACCCTTTAAATCCTTCGGTTTTTCTCCCGGCTGCATGCCGCGCCCCATCGGTCCTCTGCCACGGTGCTGCATTCTAACTTTTTCTCTTTCATTACTCATTGACAGACACCTCACTTTCCTCTATGCCAAGTTCTTTTGCCGAAAGCTGTGAACGTGCGATCTGCTGGTATGTCTCACAGTTTTTCAGCAATTCTTCATGCGTACCTTTTCCGACGATCTTTCCATCATCAAGCACAAGGATCTGTTCTGCGTGTAAAATTGTACTAATTCTCTGCGCTACAATGATGACTGTGCTGTCTTTTACTTTCGATGCCAGTGCTTTTCGAAGTGCCGCATCCGTCTTTAAGTCAAGTGCAGAGAAACTGTCATCAAAGATATAAACATTCGGATTCTTTGCGATTGCTCTGGCGATGGATAATCTCTGTTTCTGTCCACCGGAAACATTCGTTCCACCCTGTGCAATCCCGCTGTCATATTTTTCCGGCTTTTCATTAATAAATTC
>ERZ779671.1330-NODE-1330-length-10793-cov-2.326318_pt1 | contig 10793 bp, 7 predicted proteins | sample MGYA00511074_ERZ779671 | MGnify/ENA primary metagenome ERZ779671 (study PRJEB29588, sample SAMEA2158454) | human gut metagenome | biome: human gut; feature: human-associated habitat; material: faeces | place: Denmark | collected 2008/2010 ... | reverse complement strand
ACCACCGGAACACCAATTGTTATATTAGGTACAAAGTGACCGTCCATAACATCAAGATGCATCCAATCGGCGCCCGCCTGATCCATTCTTTCAATTTCTTCACCCATTTTTGAAAAGTCACAAGACAAAAGTGACGGAGCTATTTTCATATTTTACATCCTTTCCTACGGTTTTTGGACAGCCGGAGCAAAAACAGCGGCGGCGCCCCAGAACAACGCATAAATCAATACTTCAAGCGAACCCATAACCTGTACACCGGCATAAAGCGAAAGTGTTGATGCAACGAGCAATCCGAAAATTACGGCAATCAGCTGAATTATAATTGAAAGCGAAATATTGTGCTTGATTTTTACGCAACCCGTAACTGCACGGGCAAGCGATGCAGCTTTGCCGTTTGTAATAAGATATGAACGGGAGGTTTCCTCAACCGTATCCTCAGCCTCCCTGAGAACATTTCCGAGTCCTGTCGGAAGCACCTTGATACTGCGATAGAACAAATCGTAGAGTTTTGCAACAAGGTCATTTGTAACATTATAATCGGTTGTTCTGATGAGAAAGCTTATGCCGTTGGTTTCGGCTCTCTGCATTTCAGCCTTGAGCTGAGCGTCGGGAGTGTATCTTGTAACAAACATTGCAACAAGTCTGCCTGCTCTTGACAGATATGTGACCTGTCTGCCCTGAGAAGTATATTTCTCCTCATATTCCATATTCGGAACTTCCACGCTGTACTTTTCCATAAGCGTGCGTGAACCCACAAGGATTCTTTCGCTCTTAATCCATCCCACAAGTCCGATTTCATCCTCATAAAGAACGCTTTCAACCTCAGGAAGAGTTTCCTCGGTTTCTGCAACTACCGAATCAAAAGCATTTGCAATCGGATTCTGAGCCTCTTTAAGAATTGCAATTCCGCATAGAAGAGATTCATCAATGCCGTAATCCTCAAAGGTTTTGATGCCCTCAAGCGAGATTGACTCGGCAGGGAACAATTCATTTGCATCTATCATTATAGCCGTACTGTCGCAGAACTGCTTTACCGACGGATAACCCGAAAGCATTGAGCCGTAGGAGAGCAGAGTTTTGCAGAGCTTTCTCACGGGGGCATTAACAGAAAGAAGTGTTGCCACAGGCACAGACACCGCAGTGATAAGTGCAAATGCATTCAAAGCGTCTGCAAATGACAGCTTAACAACACCGTACATTACCGCAATGATTATTGATGCAATTGTTGTTATCGGGGCAAGCTTTGACGCCAAATCCTCGCTCGGATCGGGTGCATAAGATATTTTGAGAAAGTTTGACGGAAATTCGGTCTTATGCTGATAGGCAATTATCGGACGGTCAGCGGCAGTACCGCTCATCATCTGCATTGCGACAGACTCGTTGTTGTAAATCTTTGACGCATATTTCTGTCCCTTTGACGAAACAAACTTAAAATTGTCCTTTACACGAAGAACCATATAAAGCTTTCCCACATTATTTGCAAAGAACGCAAGCATAGGAATTACCGTGTAGTAGTTCACATGAAATCCGTTCAAATCGCCAAGGCAGAAGAATGACACAATTATCTGAACCATTCCTGCCGCACCTGCAACGGCAACGGCTGTATCGGAATTACCTTTGATATGCACAAGCGGCGAAAGTCCGCTGAGCATTGCCACACGGTTCAGCACAAGCGACGCCGCCATAAGAATAAACAGCAAAATTGCGTATGCCGCCGGTGCAAAAGGAACTGCCGAACATATTGCACTCGGAAAAATTCTTGTAACGATTGTGAGAACAACCACAACTGCGGCAATTATTCCCGACAACAGACTTCTCATAAAGAGTTTTCTTATATTATGATTCAGCTCATAGAGAATACTTTTTTCGTCCTCCTCACCTGTATAATCCTCAACAGGCTTTGAATTTTCCTCTTTTACGGTATCGTTATCATCGGATTCATCCTTTGAAAAGATTCCGACAAGGGCAGAAATAACCTTTTCGCCTATAGGGCGGTTATCCTTATGCTTTTCCTCGGTCGGGGCAATCTCCTCATCAACGATTGTCGGCTCGGGACGAAGCACATGAGCGATTACCGAAGGATTCTTTGAACGCACATACTCCTCATACTCATTCGCTACAGCCTCGGAAAATCTGCCTGCCTTGACATTGAGAATATTCCTCGGTTCATCGGGACGATACACGGGAACTTTTGCAACCACCTTGCGAGGCGGTTTTTCGGTATTCGGAAACTGATGAACGGGAGTCTGCGAAGCCTCTTTCTTTTCTTTGGTTTCAGCCTTTTCCTTTGGCTTATCCTCGGGAATGTCGATATCTATTGTATGGTAGCTTTTAATTTCAGCCTCGTCACGAAACTGGTCAACCTCTCCGAGCACTTCGCCCGAAAATTCTGTATTTTCATCATACTCAGGTGTGAGGGTAACTATCTTATTTTCTTCCTCGGCGGCTTTTTTCTTTGCCTCCTCATACTCACGCTTGGCTTTTTCGGCTTTTTCCGCAGCCTTTTTTTCAGCCTCTGCTTTAAGCTGTTCGGGAGTCACAAGGTCATCGTCATTTCCGTCCATTATAAGTTCTGCCTGCATTGTGGCGGCAGTCTTATCCCCGACTATTGAGTTTGAAGTATCAGGTTCGGATTCATCAAGCGGATTTGTATTTTTTAACCTCGGCTTTTTATCGGCATTGCTGAAAATCTCTTCAATCTTCGGCTTTGCACGGTATTTCTGTGCCGTCTGCTCCATTCGTTCCTGATCGGCAAGATAGTGGGTTTCTTCGAGTATGCTCTCGATTTCAAGCTCTTTAAGCCTGTCCTTGTCCATATCAGCCAAAGCATTCACTCCTTTTTATTTACACTCTCGGGCAGATAGTTAGATTTATCGGAAACTATGCCACCCGAGCGGTACTCTCTGTTTTTGCAATCTTTGACATTTAAACACACAACTTTGATAACATCAAATGATTTTCAACTTTCAATTTACAAAATCAGCGGTTTTTCATCGCTTTGTACATCAAAATTCCTGCGCCACCCGACGCATTAAGGGAATTTATCTGACCTTTCATGGGCAATGACGCTATTACATCGCACTTTTCACGGACAAGTCTTGAAATGCCCTTACCTTCGTTGCCGATAACAATTGCACACGCACCCGAAAAATCACACTCGTCATAATCCGTGCCGTCCATATCTGCACCGTAAACCCACACGCCTTTTTCTTTGAGTTCATCAAGTGTAACCGCAATATTGGTCACCCTTGCAACACGCATATATTCAATTGCGCCTGCAGACGCTTTGGCAACCGTGTAGCTTAAACCGGCGCTTCTGCGTTTCGGAATAATAATTCCGTGAACTCCGGCACATTCTGCGGTTCTGATTATTGCACCGAGATTATGCGGATCTTCAACCTCATCAAGCACAACAACAAACGGAGCTTCGCCCCTGCTTTCGGCATATTCGAGGATATCGTCAACCGTTGAATAATCTTTTGCCGCTGCAAATGCGACAATACCCTGATGAGTTGCGCCGCCGCTCACATAATCAAGCTTTGTGCGGTCAACTTCTTTAACGGGAATTTTCTTGTCACGGGCTTTTGCGAGGATTCCTACAATCGCACCGCTCTTTTCACCCTTTGCAACAAGAATTTTGTCAATCGGGCGATTACTGCGAACAGCCTCACTTACAGGATTTCGCCCTGCAATCACATCAGGCTTTTGTTCTGTATTTTCAAATCTTTCGTTTTTCATCATAATCAGCCTTATTCGGTTTCCTTTTTATTTTTTGTGTCTGCATGGGACACACCACTTCATTTTGCTATCTATTATAACATAACAATTCAAATTATTAAATACTTTTAAGCCATTTGTTTTTAAAAACTCAAACTCTGTACAATGTATCAAGAGCAATCGCTCCGGAGTCGATGTATTCGGGAATTATGCCGTACATTCCCGTTTGTATGTCCTCAAAAAGTATCATGTGCGGAGGGAACACTGTAAAACTGCAGTACACGGCAATCAAAAGCAACATCATAAACACGCAGGGCAAAAAAAGCTGTTCAATTTTTCTTTCACCGTATTCAAGCCTTGCGCTGAGTGCAAACGCAGAAAAACACACGGCAATTGCACAAATGAACCTTGGCAGACCTGCACTTTCAACACCGAGTGCATAGATTAGCAGATATGTCGCAAGACAGAATATTCCGACAAACCACAGCGAAATTATTCTTGACACGGCAAAGCGATGGAATCCCGAGCGTTTTCCGATTGCCTCAACAAGACTCCACACAAGGTAGGAAAGCATAACGACCTTGGTCTGCTCCCACATACTGCCGTTTACAGCACCGAAAAATATGCCGAGCAACGCACCGTTTGTCAGCGAATAAAGATTTTTGAACACAATTATCATCAGCGGAACAACGACAAGCCCCCAAAACCTCATTTTCACGGTTTCCTTTTTCATAAAACACACCTCGCCGATGTATTTTATGAGTATAGATTGTCATATATTACCTTGCCACAATTTGAATCGCAGAAAAAAATGTTTTTTTGAATCACGAATTTGCGATTTATTTTTCTAAATTTGCACTTATACATTCTGTATAACTCAACATTTTAAACATCAATGTGGAAAACTATGTTGAAAGTGTTAAAAGTGATGTTAAAAAATCCCGATACTACACGAAATTTACAAAGTTGTAACTTTTAACATTAAAAAAATAGGTTTTCCACATTTTTGGATACAGGATTGTAACGGGGAAATTAGATTACATTCTGTATAATCCACATGTCAAGTGGTATTTTTTGCTTTTTTTCAACATTTTTAATTTACAGAAAATGTTGAAAAAAAGCAAAAAAACAGGCACACCGCCGTGTACCTGTAAATTTCGTGTTAAATTGTCGGCTTTTAGTTTCTGAGAAGATGAATCGCCGTTTCAGCTTTCTCAATAATTCTCAAATCATTATCATAGGAGCACATTTTTCGTGCCTGTTGCAAATCAACCCAAATATAACTGTCAATTTCCTCCTCCTGAATTTTGACATTATCCGTAAATGCCTGTGCAAGGAAAAAGACAACCCGTTTGCGAATTTTACCGAAAGGACAGTATTCGCTGATTTCACGAAAGCCCTTTTCAATCACGACATCAAGACCTGTTTCCTCTTTAATTTCACGGATTGCTGTCTGATGTTCGTTTTCACCGTCTTCAATATGTCCCTTCGGAAAGCTCCAATATCTGCCGTTGCTGTTCTTTACAAGCAGAATTTTCGTGTTCTGTCTGCTTTTGTAGAAGATAACCGCACCGCACGACTTTTCGTAAAGGCACACAATGCTTTTCAGCTTAATATTTTTCAGTTTTGAAAGCACCTGTCGCAGTTCGGGCTCATAAAACACCTCACCGTATTGTGAGATTATCGGACGCTCGCCGTCAAGGCCGTCAAATTCGGCAACGGCAACCACAACGCCCTCAAAATATTCTGTTACGGGTTTGTGCGAAATCACATATGCACTTTTACAGCGTCCTGAAACGGAGGTAATTTGTGCCGAATACAGCTTATCGCTTATTTTTCCGAACACGCTCACCTTCACGCTGTCTGCTATCATCGGCATACACCTCCTTACAAGAATTTACCCGATATGATATCAGTTAAAAAGTCCGCTCATACTGTCAAGCTGAACCTGAGTGTTGGCACTCATTACACCGTTCATAAAAAGCACCTCGTCAATTCCGTTGGTTTTGCAGTAATCAACAAGATTATGTTTGAAATATCTGAAATCGATAACATGAACTTCTTCGTAGTTATTGGTGAGATACGGAACAAAAGCGTTGCCGTAGCTTTCCTTTACAACGGCAATCTTCTTGCCTGCCGCCGCATTTTTCGAAGCTGATTTCAGAACCGTGAGGGCATTATCACCCATAATAAACACACCGTAGGTGTTTGAACCGCCCTCTGCGGCTTCATAGTAGGGACTGTCATAGCTTGCGGAAGAACCGTCTGCCTGTGTGATATCCATTGTTACATTATAAGGGAACTTCCAATAACTTACCGTATCGCTGTCAAGACCGTCTGCCGAGTTGGTAAACGAGCCTGTAAAGCCGTCAATCTTCTGTTCCTTGCAATCATCAAGCGAAAGAACGGGCAAATCGTTTGTATCGGCAAATGCTGTGTAAACATAGTAAGCGCCGAGGCCTGTCCAATGGTGGTCGCTCTTAAAGTAGATGTAATCTGTATTATGTTCCGCAAGACGGTTGTAGCAGTTAATCGGAGTTACCTTGTCGGAAAGAGCCGCATAAGCCGCCTTGATGTTGTCAGCCTGTGAGGTTGACGGAGCGTCGCTGTCTTTGAGTCTTTGCGGAAGTCCCATTTCGGTATGGTTAGGAACAATCATATCATAAACCTTTACGGAACTGCCGAACTTGTCTGCAAAGCCGTTGATTGTCTGAGCATAGTTCTGCGCTCTTGCGTCATCACTGCTGAACAATTCGTAGCCTATTTTGTTCCACACATAAATGCCGTATGAAAGAGTTCCTTTTGTATTGTCGTCCTTTATGCTCGGTGTCATAAAGTATGTAGGGGAAAGCTCGTCTGCTTTGTTAGCGGTCGAAGATTTTGCGGTTTCGTCGGGAGATGCCGTTGTGCCCACTGTTCCCGTGGGAACGCTTGCAAGGGCATCTTCCTTTGAACAACCCTTAAAAATTGAAGTTATAATAAAAATAATAACAAACAGAATTACCAATGCGCTCACAACGATAATAATTCTGTTTCTGGTTCTTCTTTTGTTTCTTCTTTTTACAGGTCTTCTGACTGGACGCTGTGATGACGGTCTTGCGGCATAGCTTGCAGAACGGCGCTGTTGCTGTCTGCGACGATATTCACGGGAATCAATGCTGTCATCGAAATTATCAAGATCGAAATAATCGTAATCGTTTCTTCTGCTCATAGTGTTACTCTCCCAAACTGAAGATTTTTAAATTCAATTTGAATTCAATGAATTATATAAGTGTATTAATTACTCGCAGTGTACTCCTGTTTGAATCAAAGCAAGCCTTGCTCTGACCGTAAGGACATTATCACTTAGATTATACAACAGAAACTCATCAAAAACAATACAAAAAGCACAAAAAATACAATTTCCGTGAATTAACATTTACAAACGCAAAATAATAAATTACACATTTTTTGAATAAAATCGCAGTAAAAACAGTCAAATTTCTTGAACATATATGCAATTCGTGATAGAATTACAGGGTATGGAATTTTAAAAAATCCTTATCATCTTAAAAGGAGATATTTTTATGGAATACAGGTTTTCCGACAGGGTTTCAAGCCTGAAGCCGAGTGCTATCAGAGAAATTTTTAAATATGCCGCCGATCCGAGCGTTGTATCGCTTTCGGCAGGAAACCCGTCGCCCGATGCATTTCCCTCAAAGGAGATTGCGGAAATCTCGGCAAAGGTTTTTGCAGAAGATCCGATTTCGGTTTTACAGTACAGTGTTTCGGAGGGTTACACTCCGCTGAGAAAGCACCTTACGGAATATATGAAAAAGGAGCATAACACAGGCTCTGACAATGACGACATTCTCATCACAACAGGCGCACAGCAGATTATGGATTTATGCTCAAAGGCTCTTGTAAACGAGGGCGATGTTGTAATCTGCGAGGCACCGTCATTCATCGGCTCCCCCCACACACTCAGAAGCTACAACGCAAAGCTTGCAGGTGTTCCCGTTGAGCCTGACGGTATGAGCACAGAAAAGCTTGAAGAGGCTTTAAAAGCCAATCCGAACGCAAAGCTCATTTACACAATTCCGAATTTTCAAAATCCTTCGGGTGTTACAATGAGCCTTGAAAAGCGTAAGAAAGTTTATGAGCTTGCCAAAAAATACGGTGTTCTCATCATTGAGGACAACCCGTACGGTGACCTGCGTTACAGCGGTGAATATGTTCCGAACATAAAAAGCTTTGATACGGACGGAATTGTAATCTATGCCGGTTCATTCTCAAAGGTAATTTCACCGGGTATGCGTGTTGCTTACACAATTGCACCAAAGCCGATTTTTCAAAAGCTTGTTGTGTGCAAACAGGGCAACGATGTACATACAAATATCTGGGCACAATATGTATGCGATGAATTCATCACAAAGTATGACTTTAACGCTCATCTTGCAAAGCTTCGTGAAATCTACACAAAGAAAGCGAACTTCTGCATGGAGCTCCTTGACAAATATTGCGCACCGAAAATCACATATCATAAAATTGACGGCGGTCTTTTCATTTGGTGTGACTTGCCCGAGGATATTGATATGCCGAATTTCTGCAAAGAACTCGTTCTCAAAAAGGTTTGCGTAGTTCCGGGCAACGCATTTTTAACTGACGAAAACGAAACCTGTCACAGTTTCAGAATAAACTTTTCAACACCGACTGACGAACAGCTTGAAAGAGGAATAAAAATCCTCGGCGAGTATGCAAACAGTCTTTAATCACGGAGGGGAATAATGGAAAATCAGACAAAAAAAGAGGTTGTATTCAGCGCAATACAGCCCAGCGGAACAATTACACTCGGAAACTATCTCGGTGCGGTTCGCAACTGGGTTACAATGCAGAACGAATACAACTGCATTTACGCTCTTGCAGATTTGCACACAATCACGGTAAGACAGACTCCTGCCGTTATGCGTAAGAATATAATTGACGCTTATGCTTCAATTATGGCTTGCGGTATTGATGTTGAAAAAAGCCTTTTCTTCATTCAGAGTCATGTTCACACTCACGCAGAGCTTGCATGGGCGCTCAGCTGTTACACACAGTTCGGCGAGCTTTCAAGAATGACGCAGTTCAAGGACAAGTCTGCAAAGCACGCCGACAACATCAACGCAGGTCTTTTCACATATCCCGTACTCATGGCTGCCGACATTCTTCTCTATCAGGCTGACAAAGTGCCTGTCGGTGCAGACCAGAAACAGCACATTGAAATTACAAGAAACATTGCAGAGCGTTTTAACGGTATTTACGGCAATGTGTTCAAGATTCCGGACGGTTTCATCCCAAAGAACGGTGCAAGGGTTATGAGTCTTCAGGACCCGACAAGAAAGATGAGCAAGTCCGATGAAAATGTCAACGGCTGTGTACATCTTCTTGATGCACCCGAGGTTATAATGAAGAAGTTTAAGAGAGCCGTTACGGACAGCGAGGCAAAGGTTCGCTATGCGGAGGGCAAAGACGGCGTAAATAACCTTATGGCAATTTACAGCGCAGTTACAGGTCTTTCATACGAGCAGATTGAAAAGGATTTTGACGGCAAGGGCTACGGCGACTTCAAGACAGCTGTAGGCGAGGCAGTTGTTGAAGAACTTCGTCCGATTCGTGAACGCTACGAAAAGCTTGTTGCAGACAAGGCGTATCTTGAAAGCTGTTACAGAAAAGCCGATGAAATTGCCCTTAAAATCAGCAGCCGCACAATGGGCAAGGTTATGAAGAAAATCGGTTTTATTTAAACCCGAACAGGAATTTTCTCTATGACAAAAGCAGAAAGCAAAGTCATTGACTTTATAAAAAAACACATTCTTTTATTTTTACTCGTTGCGGCAACGATTATTGCAATTTTCCTCAGAGCCTGCGGAATGGATTTTCAAAGCGATGATTTCAACAGCTTTTTAAATTCGTGGTGGAGCATAATCAAGCTGAATGATTTTACGGGGCTTGCAACTCAGGTGGGTAACTACAACATTCCGTATCAAGTCATAATCTATCTTATGACTCTTTTGCCGCTAAATGCTCTGTATGCGTACAAAATCGTATCAATAATCTTTGACTTTGTACTTGCAATTTCAACCGCAATGCTTGTTTATTCGTTTGCAAAGAATAACCGACGGCTCAAAGCGATACTCACCTACTCAGCCGTACTTCTTTCGGCAACGGTGATTTTTAACTCATCGTTTTGGGCGCAGTGCGATTCAATTTACACCTCGTTTATAATCCTTGCAATCCTGTTTTTGCACAAAGACAAGCCGATTGCATCGTTTGTGTTCATCGGCATTGCGTTTGCATTCAAGCTGCAAACCGTATTCATCATTCCCATTCTGCTTTATTACTGGATTTCGACAAAGAAAATTTCGATTCTGCACTTCTTTATAATCCCTGCAGTTGATGTGATAATGTGCCTGCCTGCAATTATTATGGGTAGACCGTTTATCGATATCATCACAATATATGCGGAACAGACCGACTACGGAAAGCTTATTCAGATGAACTGTCCGAACTTTTATGCACTCATATGTGACGGAAACGATATGACATATTATTATCTGTTCAAGCAGTTTTCGGTCTTTCTGACAATTGCCGTACTCGGAATTATGATGTGCATTATCATCTATAAAAAGGTTGATTTGAAAAACCTTGAAACTTTTCTTCTGACAACAGCGTGGACTGTGTTCACCTGTATCATGTTCCTTTCGTCAATGCACGAACGCTACGGTTATCTGCTTGACATTATTTTAATTGTCTATGTGGCGATAAGTGCAAAGCATTTAAAGCATTTGTGGATTCCGATTGCGTCAACGCTTATAAGCCTGAGAGGCTATTGCTACTATCTGTTCTCCTACGAGCTTATTAGCCTTAAATTTACGGCAATCATCTACACCGCACTTTATGTTTATATAACATTCTTGCTCGTAAAAACAATTTTCAGAGCAAAATCATCTGATAATGTTTTTGCAAAAACAATTTAAAATTAAACATATTTTAAATAACAAACAACCGCCAAAATCCATTATATCGGGTTTTGGCGGGGGGTTTTTTTTTTTTTT
>ERZ779671.1321-NODE-1321-length-10822-cov-1.918547_pt1 | contig 10822 bp, 6 predicted proteins | sample MGYA00511074_ERZ779671 | MGnify/ENA primary metagenome ERZ779671 (study PRJEB29588, sample SAMEA2158454) | human gut metagenome | biome: human gut; feature: human-associated habitat; material: faeces | place: Denmark | collected 2008/2010 ... | reverse complement strand
AGCTGTAGAAACAGGAAGATCAGCAGGAGCTAGGTTTTCTACATTACCTAAACCTACTTGTTCTTTTGTTACTTCGTGAGGATTATCTGTATTAGCTACGTGAGCATTTAATTTATCAGTAGTAGCTTTACCTTTGCTACCTTCATAGGCAGTTCCAGCAACTTCTCCTAATACTAGATTACCAGAAGTAATTTGAATAAGACCTGATGTGTCTCCACCCCAACGATATTGCTTGTTACCATCAGCTACAGCAATGTAAATCTTTCCAGCTTCTGGAGTTGTTCCAGCATCTACTGCTGTTGCAGAAGTAGCTTTAAATAATTTCTTCTCTGCAGTAGCATAGAACAATTGTCCTACTACTAAGCCAGATGTTGGAATATTAGCTTTCGCAGCTACAACTTTCTGAATTTCAATTACGTCATCAACGTAACTTGGAAGTTGAGTAGAAGGAACTTTACCATCAGAACCAAGGCTTGCAACACCGTTTGCTTGACCTATCTTAGAGCTGTCAATCTTAGAATCTACAAGCTCTTTTAATACTTTACCTTGTTCTGCAGATAGAGCTTTATCGGCACCACCAGTAGTTAAATCATTTACAATTTGGATAATAGTTTGATTTCCGACGTCAACACGTTGCCATCCAGAATAGTCTCCTGAAGTAATTTTAGAAACATCTTTTAGAATATATACTGCAGGTTTACCTTCATCGTCAGCAACTACTACCATCATACCTTTATAGTAGTTCTTACCAGAGTAAGTACTAGCTGCAATAAGGTCTGCCTTTGTAGGAACTAGAGAACGAGCATCTAAAGGAGCTTGACCTCCTGGCTCAAAGTTAACAGCGAATGCAGCAACACCCGCAGGACGATTACCAGTAGCAGCAACAGCCATAGGTTCACTGTCCATAAACGGAACAGTTGTGCTATTCATAGCAACCTTACGGAATACTTCGTCAGTTATTTCCTCACCTTCATATGTATATGGTTCAGAATTTAGCATTCTTGAAACATTAGCAACAGTAAATCTTAACTGTAGTGCTCCAGATAAAGCTCCTTGTGTAGTTAATTTCTTATATGCTACATCATTGCCTTGAACTGATATATTCCCTGCATCAGAAATTACATAGTTGGCTGAACTAAACACTTCCCATTTACCAGATACGGTATTAAAGAATTCTACTTTAGTTACATTCTTTTGAGAAGGGAATTTAAATTCAAGACGTGTTCCAGTAGAAGCTTCAGAAGCAAATTTAGCTCCGATTAAAGTATCAGTCCATTTTTTTAACGGAAGTTTAGTATCTGGAGTAGGACCAGACGGCATACTACTTTCTCCGTTACCTGTAAAAGCATTAGCTCCGTTACAAAAATATGGATAAGTACCAAAGATTGAAGTGCTTGCTGTTACACTGCCTGCAGGTAGTGGGTTGGGAGTTACACTAGCTTTATTACCTTTAGATGTTAACAAGGTATCACCTTGACCGTAGTTAACAGTTAGGTTATAAGTCATTTGTCCTAATGTGACTTTTTGGGAGGCGTCTAAGGCAGCAGAACCTAATTTGATGCTACGACCAGTTTCTGCACCAGCACGGTTTTTATTTGCTTGCCCTACTACAGTACAAGTACCTCTATTAAATGACACGTTAAAATCACTTTTGGCTCCAGGAGCTGCCTGTCCAACTTCATAAATACCATTAGAAGCCCAACTACCTTTAGGAGAGATTGAACATGATGGGTTTTGAACAGTAGGCTGAATTTCTTCAAAAAGAATATCATCAAAAATTTGGGACAGTGTCTTTTTCTCCAAATCTGATACCTTTGTGCCTTTAGCTAAACCACCATGTTTTTCTGGAGTAGTTAATTCATCAGGTAATTCTGATGTGTACATCAAATTAGCAGAAAGTGTGTCGTCAATACTATCTAATTTAGCTTTATCTGCTGCAGACATCAAACCTGCCTGTTGTGTGGTAGCTGTAGCAATAGTAATTGTGTGTTGATCTCCACTAGCATCCGTAAATTGAATAGACCCATTATCTCCAAGCTCTACTGATACTAATGATTTTTTAAGTTTCTCGGCTAAGGTTCCGTCTATTCCATAGACCTTACCGTTCATTAAAATTTCGCTGGTGTCTTGAGCGAAATAGACTGCATCTAGATGCTTACTAGCAGCATCATAGGAATTTTTACTTCCTCTAAAAAATTTAACTCTCGCCATAAAATTTTTAAATTTAATCAATTACGTCGTGTCAATCTATACTTACATATAATCCATCATTTTCATCTGTCAACAAATTACCCTCTTTAGAGGATATACTAACAGTTGAAGACATTTTAGCTAATGATATATAATATGTATGTACTATATGTTCATCTAATGTACTATACAATTTATAAAATAAAATATAATAATTTCCACCCTTATTAACTGGGTTTGAGACTGAGTCGTATTTCTTTCAATCTACATAATTAGGAGGATATTGTTGTATTTGTTCTTCTGTTATGTTTTCTACATACAATCCATAGAGTAACTCCTTGTTAGGAGACTGAAATTTACCCAATAAGTTCTCCTCAGATATGGATTTTCCGTATAGTTTTATAAACTCTCCATCTCTTATAACTTGTATATTACTAGTCAGACCTTCTGTATCTATTGATATAATCTTATTATCCTTAACTTTTACATCAGCAGAAACTACATTATCTTGGCTAGTAGAGAAAACTATTGTGTTCGTACTTTTAAACGTACAAATTTCGGCTATTTTTTCTAGATTAACAAATATTTTATAGCCACTCTTAAAATACATTATAAGAATAGTATCTCCTTCTTCTATTTCTACTCCAGTTTTAGCCGCTTCTAATACATCCTCTGCAGTAGCTTTGCGAGTTATACTACTAGTAATGTAATCTCCTGTTTCTACTCAAATAGTGCTTATTATCTCGTTTTTTAGATTTCTAAGATATATAGGTCTTCTGTTATCGACAATCTCCCCATATTCCAACTTAGCTCCAAGTTTGTCTATTTTATCTACTTGAGATTTATAAGAATCTGTAAAATTATTATCTGTATGAACGTATTCTGGATCCACTATGTATCCAGAATCGTTCTCTAACTCGCTTAATTTAGTAGGAATCTTTACTCTCTTTTTGATTGTCATGCACCCTCTAGTTGTGGTAACTACAATTGTATTATCGTCATTAATTTCCATTCTCAACTAAATTTTAAGTTATTCTACAGTTGTTCAATCTAAATTAGATTTCAACTTATTTAAATCATTTTTGTTTTCAGTAGTAAAATCCTCAGTTGATAGTCCTTTCCCTTCAATTTTATCAACCTTACCATTTAAAGAAGAAGCATCCGCTTTAGATTCTAATTCTGCTTTAGTAGCCAATCCTGAAATATCCGGAATTTCTGTATCACTTGGAAGTGCTCCAACTTCTTGAGCTGTATATTGAGGCTTATTAGGTTGTTTAGCCCATTCTGGAACTGTTGGGTCGGATTCTTGTTTAATAAAAACATCGTCTAATATTTTTCAAGTTCCTTCCTGTCTGCCGTAATATCTACTATCTTTTGGAGCATCTTTTATGTAACTAGAATCATGGTTATGAGTAGTAATATCTCCAATTAATACATTTTCTACCTTTTCTTTAGTAAGTTCATAATCACTACTTACCGAGATATTAGTATTAACATAATCATTTTCTTCTCAACTCCAAACTCACCAAGTTCCTCCTTGTATTTTAGGGGACTTACCAGGCTCCCCAGATGGCAATACAAAGTCAAATATAGCTTCATGCTCATTACCTGAATTAGTTACTTTAGCCGATTTACCTTCGGTAACAGTTCCTACTTTAATAGTAGCGGCATCTCCTTTGGGTAATACAAAATCAAATATTGCTGCACTTGAAGTTCCTGAGTTTGTTATTTTAGCAACATCTCCACTAGTTACATTTCCCACTTCAATAGTAGCTGCATCTCCCTTATCCCCTTTGATAGTACCTACATTACTCCACTTAGGATTAGAGCTTACATTACCTCCAGAACCTACGTAAACATAAAGTTGACCATTTATCAAGTAGGCATCTCCTGATTTACCTTCGGCTGGTAATTCAGACTCTGAATTAAGTTCTCCAATGATATTTAGTCCGCTACCAGTATCTCCTTTTGGACCTGTAGCGCTTACTCCAGTGTTAGTGTAGGAATCATTGTTTTCATCCCAAACTCACCATGTTCCCCCTTCAATTTTTGGAGGATTATCTGCAAACTCTTTAGCTCTATCAGCTTGGGTTGTAGCGTTAATTGCTGCTTGATTTGCAGATGTTGCTGCTTGGTTAGCTGTTCCAGCTGCAGTGTTAGCCCCTTCTGTAGCTGTATTAGCACTCTCTGCAGCCTGGTTTGCAGCCTCAGCTGATGATTGAGCCAAAGTAGCTTTTTCGTCCGCTAGGCTGGCTTTATTGTTAGCATTAGTAGCTGCTTGGTTTGCATTACCTGTAGCTGTATCCGCTTTGGTTGCAGCTTCAGTCGCCTTAGTTGCAGCGCTATCTGCCAATCCAGCTTTTTCATTAGCTAGAGTAGCTTTTTCATTAGCATTATTAGCAGCTTCAGTTGCTTTAGCAGTAGCAGCTTTAGCTTCTTGTATAGCCTGATTTGTAGTTTCTACAGCATTATTAGCATTGTCAGCAGCAGTTTGTGCTAATATAGCCTTTTTATTAGCCTCTTCTGCCGCTTCTGTAGCTGCTATTGTTTCATTTTTAGCTGCTAGAGTATCCTGTCTAACTTGATCAGTTTCATTTTTTACATTAGTAGTTTCAGAAATAATTTGATTAGTCTTCTGTTCTCTAGCAGCTTCTTGCTGTTCTCTTATAGTTTCTTGAGATTTCCTAAGTTCTTCTGACTGTCTAGCTTCTCCCTCAAATTCTCTTAAATCAGAGGTAGCCTGAATAGCAGCGCTTGCAGCAGCCTTAGCCTCCTTAGCAGCATCTTTACTGTCTTTACTCAAAGATTCTAGCCATTCTTCTTCAGTGCCTTCAAATCCATGCTGTACTGCTATTTGATATGCGGAAAGTCCAGTAACACCAGTAGCTCCAGATAAGTCTGTTATGAATTTCCAAGATTCTTCAGCCTTCATATATAGTCTAGAGTTTTCTGGATCTTCTATATCCTCAGTATTTATGACTACAAACTCTCCAACTAGTACGTCTGGACTATTAAAGTTGTCCTCCATTTCTTGAACAGAAGAATAGGTTCTTTTTATAACAAATGAGTCCCCAATAGCTTTAATTCCAGTATTCTCATATCTACCAGTATCAATATTATAAAACCACCAATAGTCATTAACTATTTTAGGAGGATTTTCGTTTAATGTCTCTGAAATATCTGCAGCTGCGTTAGCTCTGTCTGCAGCATTTTTAGCATCTTCTACAGCCTGAGGCAGGTCTTTATTTTGATCTAATATCTCTTTATATTCATCTGTAAAATTGTTATCAGTATGCTGATATTGAGCATCTCTGATAAAATTCATATCGTTCTCCAGCTCACTTAATTTAGTTGGAATTTGGCAGTCCTCTGGACTAGTGTAACAACTTCTACTTGAAGTTAATATACCAGTGCCATCAAAAAATTCTTTACTCATGCAACAATGTAGAAGCTATATAGTTACTATTTTTAATATCTGGATATAACTCTATTAAGCATACAATATTCATTAAATCATTGTATTTTATTTTATATCCCTTTTCTAGCCTCTTAACTAAGTGATCGAAATCATGTATAGCTTTTCTTTTAAGCTTATTTATTACACCCACAGCCAGAAATATTTAAAGTATCATTGTTAAGTTTTTTACATAAGCCATTACAGTAATTTAATTTACTTAATCTTACTGTGGCTCCTTCTAAATCTCCAAACTCTACTGAATATTTAATTATATTAATTGCCATTCATAGTACATCTCTATTAAATGTTAACTCACTTAGTTGATCGCTTTCACATCGTAAATTAATAGAGAGTAACTTCTCTGCAAGTAAAATATAACAATGCATTAAATAAAATATAGAAAAATGATTTTGACAAGCTACTGAAATAGTTGTGTTTAAAGGATTTCTTTCTAATATTTCTTCAATACATATCTCTGTAGTAACGGCATCTTTATATTTATAGAACTTTTCATTATCAATATAATATACAGTATCATAAGTATATATCATTCCTCCATCCTCTAATGCCTTATCAAACCACTCCTTAGTTGGAAGAACTATATGGTGTACATCATACCAACCGTCTTCTTTTATTTCGAATACATTAGACAGATCTATATCTGATATAAATACTCTTAATATCTTGGTTTCATTAACCGCATTAAATCTAACAACATCTATACTCTTAACCTCTGACCTTTTAAACCTTTGAAACACTGGAGTAGAGGAATCTTCTGGGAGGAAATCTGTCGTAGCATCACTTATTCTAATAGCACAACTTTTTTCTCCTCCCAGTTTACAAATGTTTAATTTTACTTCCATATTAGTATTTTACTTTATTATTGTGAGGATTCCCATCATACATTTGAGCCTCTTCTACTTCTACTTTTTGTTTGTTAGTTTCAGCTACAGAGTCCTTGTATGCTTTATCTGTTCTAGCTTTATACCAATTAATTTCAGTCTCGGATTTTAGTCTATCTTGTTCTAATTTTATCTTAGCTTCATTAAGTGCTTCGAGCCTTCCATTAAGAGATTTATTCTCTGACATTAATTGCTGCAATTGCTGTTGAGACTGTTCTAATTGTTGTTGTATTTGACCTACCTGATTTGCTTCCTGTCGTTTCTTCTTTAACGAATTTCCAACATTATTTCGTAGTTCTGTCATACTCTTTACAGTAAGAGCCTCTATTAAATCTTCTGGATCGAGAGCTTGAGCTTTAATTAATTCTGGAACTATTTGTTTTATAGTCTCCATATCTCTAACTATATTAGAACTAGCTTCAATATTAATGTCGTAGTCAGTTACAGTAAAATACTCTGGAAGAGCTGTAAATACTTTTACTCCTTTATCTCCAAGTATTAAGGTCCCTTTTAAACCTTTTTTCCATACTTTTTTAGCCACATTTAAGCAATCTACTAATAATTCTGTTGTTAACAAATCCATTTGATGAGTAAATTGCTTAGTAATAGTAAATGAGTTTTGTATTCCAACTTTTACATTAGTAACAGCATCTTTCTGCTGTATTCCATTTAGTCTTTCCCTAAATACTCCAGTTATAGATGAACAAGTATTCTCTATTCTGTCTATAGCCATTTCAATAGCTTCAATAGTCTGCGCTTTTACAGTATCGTCAAATCCAGTAAATGCAGTATTATTATTAAATGCAATTCCATCCTGAGAGGTATCTATTAGAGCTACTCCAGCTTTCTTTTTGTATTCAAGCCATTTCTGAACTCTCTCTGGAAGTTTAGTTCCCAAAAATTGTGGAAGCATAGATACATCCAACCAATCCCCCACAGTACCACTAGAAGCTAATAAAGAGTCTCTATAAAAATGTAATACATCATATTTATCTTGCAGATTTGCACATGCCAATACTAATGAATACGGTTCCGAGCTTCTTGTAGAGAAATATATTCCGCTAGTTGATAAGGTACAAAAAGTAGGATTATCCTGACTTCTTACTACCTCAACAGGTTCATTTTGGGTAATATATAATGTATTTCCAATTTTTACTTGTTCGTATCTTTGCATTTTGAAATCAGAATCAGTCTCTACCCATTCCACTGTATATACTGGAATTAGCCTATTAGTTAATACACCATACTGTTCGTTAGGGAGTCCTGGAGTTAACTCTCTTCCAGCTTCTAGTCCATCAGAAGCCGGAAATCCAGTACATTGGTTATTATAGCTCCTAACATATATAGACGAACTGTCTGTTACAGTCTCATACATATTTTCTAAATCTTCTATATCTTCTTCAGATAAATGTTTTCCATATGTATTAAGAATTTGGGTTTTAGTTAGCCACTCTCTAACTACAGCTCTATAAGACAATTTTACGTAATTGGAACTAAAGTTTTTATCTATAAAAGTATTTAGAGGATCTAAGATTTTGATTTCAATGTTATTTCCTGATTTAGATGGTACTACTTTATAAAACGCGTAACCAGTGATTAGTAAGTCCAAAAGCAAAATTCTTAGTTTTTCTATTAGATCTGTGTCTCTTGAATTTAAAATATACTGAATAACATTTTGAGCAGCTACCTCATACTCGGAAATAAAATTCTGGTCTATATCTTCTATGATTTGATTTATTTGACCCTCTATTGCTTTATCGGTAATATTACGACCATTTAAAAAGGTAAGGATCGAATTATTCAAATGATTCTTAAGATACGTATATACATCTTTAACTATTTTAAGATGTTTATCTCGTTCTATATTACTAATCGTTTTAGAATCCTTGCAAGTTATTTTAGGGATAATTGGTGTTTCCAAAAATTCTCCTACAATAGCGTCCACATGTTTTCTGATTAATGGAATAAATTCAAGAGAAGTTGGATTTCCTATTCCAAAGTTTGATTCTAAATATCGAAATTGCTCTGGATCTCTAACTCCGTTATAGTAATTATAGGCTTTTTTCAATGTATATTTTGGGAAAACTAATTCATTAATAGCTTTGTTAGTAAAGTCTATCAACTCGTCTTCAGTCTTTTTCTTAGCCATTAGTTACACGCTTTGTATCCGAGACTATAGGTAGTATAGTGTAGATGTCTTAGTCTTAGTTCTTCTCTAATACATTTTAAAAAATCTTCTATAGTCCCTTCCTTATTAATTGTAATAGGTTTATCTACATTATTCATTCCTAACTCTAGGTGATATCCTATAACCTTATTTTCACCTTTCAATTCTTTCACTTTTAGCTTAGCTATATATTTAACACAATATACCTCTTTAATTAAATCGAGGATTACTTGTTCTAATTCTTCCGTCGTCATAATCAGGATATAAATTATAATTAGGTATTAGAGGATTTTGTTTAGGAATAGTTCCATATCTAATAATTCCTCTTTCATCTTTATATCATCCAAAGTCTTCTCACTCATCTTCGTAGACAGTCTCTCTTTGAGGTACGACCCCTGCCATTTCTTCATCCCCCAGTTCTGCCATCCCCATAGCAGCTACAATGTCAAACTTTTTCTTATTTTCATATGAATATTTAATTAATTCTTGCAACATTTCCTCAAATCATATCTCTGAGGCATAATCACTAATATAGGCAGCTATTAAGTCTAGCTGATGCCTAATAATAGCTTCTGTTGCTGGGGCTCCAAATTCCTTCGATCTACCTCTTTGAGTGTCTGCCATTGTAGATCTAGGTCTCCTCATTAAATAAGAGTCAGCTTTTTTCCTGTCTCTTAAATAAGTGACAAAGCTAACTTTAGATTTTTCTAATACAGCTTTGCAATTATAATATTGTAATAGTCTAAGTGCTATTTTAAATGCTTCACGAATATCTTTAGGTCTATCCTTATATATAGCAACATATTTTGGAGAGTCCATACCTCGCACTCTTTTTTTAATTACTATACAAAAATTAGATCCATTTTTAGTTCCTTCTGAAGTTTCGTCTTGCCCTAAGTCAATACTATCTATACCAGCTACATATAAATTTTTATATACTGTATTTCCCTCATCTTTCTGGGGATGCTCTAATATAAGAACTTTACCTTTGGGATCTTTTATTCACTTAAACCCCTTAATATTTTCTTCTCTGTGTTCCCTTCCTCCGAAGTCATATTCTAAAAACCCTCTTTCAGGTCTCGGTCCTACTTTATGGAGTATTATATTACTAAGCTGTTCTTGAAGTGCTACAATATCAAAATCATTATCTCCTTCTAGAGCTAAAGCATCGTCTGGAGTAAAGCAGAACTCAGCACAATCTATCCTATACGTATCAGCTTTTCCAGATAGTAATAATTTGTTTCGCTGTTCCTCATAAAAAGCCTTCGCTTTCTTAGAATCTGTTACTCCTCTTTTATCTACATATCCATCCTTATTTACAAAGGTAAACGCTGGAATAAAATACGCTGTCAAGACTTGCTCTCCAGTTTTAGTGTAGCTATGTCTATAAGGTAATACTCCAAATCCTTCTGGATTATTGAATATTTCACTCAATCCAGCCAAAGCCGGTCCAGAGTCTCCCCCAGTACCCCATACTAATCTAGTTCCGAATTTTCTTCCCGAAATTTCTACCAAAGCCTTACTTTGCAAGTATGTTTTAATAAGAACTGGATTAGAACCTGCTTCTTCAAAGAATAATCTGTCTGCACGGTCTCCACGAAGCTTTCTAGGAATATCAGCTGCAATCCCAAGTATTTCGGACATAAATCCAGACTCTTCCCGTTGTTTATTTAGTTTAGAAGCTCTTTTATGATAGTCAGAATTGTACTTTTGTCTGACATGACGCATACCTCCTTCAGAGTCAGCGTTAAGAAATTCTAATTGTTCCCAACATTTTCGCAATACTGCAGATAAGAAATCATCACTATATGCTGAGTATAATACGTGAGATTCTTCTACTGTGGAGTAAAGTCTAACCCCTAAAGAAGCCGCAATCTCACTAAAACCGACTCCACGAGCTTTTAATGCACATACATCATGACCAGTCTTTTCACATATTTCTATATAATGGAAATATTCATACTGTTTAGCGTAAAAGGTAGGAAAGTTTGAACGTCTACCTCCACCAGCTACCTTAACAGTAGAAATATCTTTTAGTCTATAAAAATTTAGGAAAAAGTAATTGTCTCCTGTAATCCTATATCCATGAGAGATGTACCCTTCGTT
>ERZ779671.1308-NODE-1308-length-10895-cov-1.890406_pt1 | contig 10895 bp, 5 predicted proteins | sample MGYA00511074_ERZ779671 | MGnify/ENA primary metagenome ERZ779671 (study PRJEB29588, sample SAMEA2158454) | human gut metagenome | biome: human gut; feature: human-associated habitat; material: faeces | place: Denmark | collected 2008/2010 ... | reverse complement strand
CTTAACTTTTTTATTCCCTGCCTCGTAATAAATACTTAGAAAGTTACTACTTTTTGTAAATGGTGATAATACTAAGTTTCAGTATGCTTGGATTCTTCACATTCCTTACATCTTCAAAAAGTATGATTACTATTTTCTCTCAATCTATGTATTATATGTGATTCATATTTCATATATACGTCTTGTATATCTCATGAAATATATCAGCTCAATATCATAAACTTTCAAGTTGTATTAATCATAGATTCTTTTCTTATATGTTTCTTTACACAAATAAGAAAACCTTATGTATTAACTGTGTGGTAAATGTTCAATATGAAATGCCAGCTTATGTAACCTTTAACTTGTTCATCATCTCTATCATTATGATGTTAATTATTCAATATGTTGTAAAGGTCTTTCTTGCGGGGAACTGCTATGCATTACCACTTTCATATTGAGGATTAGATTCATTTGTTTCCAACGGAATCAACCTCCTTTTAACAACTGTGACACTTTGTATTGTGTTTTATGTTGTTTCCTTTTTGTAATTGTATAGTAACACCCATCTGTGTATTTGTCAACACTTTTTTGAATTTTTTTCATATTTAATTTTTAAAAAGTTTTTTTCGGACAAAATCCGCCAAATTACGGCTTTCCGTATTTCTGAGCAAGTGCAAGATTCCTATAATCGGGTTCAGACGAAACCTCTCTTATAAGCTTCACAAACTTAGGAAGTTGATACCGCTGATCTTCACTAAGCAATTCAATTTCTATTGTTGCCCTGTCATTCCAAAACGGATAAACATCAAGTTCGCAGTAGGTGCTGTTGTCAACAATGCAATATCTGTCTTTACTGATGACGCCTGTAACATACTGCCTTTGAGCAAGGTACGAGTCATATTGTTCTTTTGAAATATAATTTTCAATTTCAATCCGCTTAATATCCGATATTTTGATTTTTACAGTTTTGATATATACAGCCTTGTCACCCTCTCCCCTTTTGCGGATTCTGAAATATCCTTCCTCGGGAGTAGTGAGGTATGCCTGTGTAATAGGAATTCTGCGACAGGTTTTTATGCTGTTCAAAAATTCAATATCAGGATATTCAATCAAAAATTTTCTTTCAATTTCAAGCGGTTTCGGAATTCCGAGAAATGCGACAATCTCCTTCAGAAGTCTTTTCAGCTTAGTATCAAAGTCGGGCGAATTATCAATAATTCTCAGATGCGGTGTGCCTGTCCACACAGCCATAACATCTGTGTCAACTTCTCTTGCTTTTTCAAGACTTTCTTCTCTGCGAAAAATATTGGTTTCTTTTCCGTAATACTCTTCTGCACCGTCTGCGGAAGTAACAAGATGAAATACTGCGTCATAAGAATTTCGTATTACATCTTCATTCAAATTGTGAATACCTGCATACTTTGCAAACTCATCTTCCGTAACATATGCTCTGCTGTCAAGCAACCCTCTGTCAAAAAGCAAAACTGCCTTTTCACAATCCATATTTTTTGCAATTTGCGTTTTTTCATTCTCCTCAGCAAGCTGAATTTCAAACAGTTCTCTGTGAAATTCATAAGAACCTACATTTTCGGGGGTTTTGCCCTCACTAAACAATCTGCTTGCAACCTCACCGATTGTAATTGTAGGAATATTAAGCTTTTTAAGCTCTTCGCTGATATATTTTAATGCGGAAGTCTTGCCACCGCAAGGTCCTCCCGTCAATACTATTTTTACAACTTCAGCCATAAAATCACCCATGTAACTTAATAAATTAAGTATATATCCCAACAGCAATTTTTTTATTCTGTTGAAGAACATTATTGTTTGTTTTTGCCATTTAAAAGATAATATCGGCAAAATGAAAGTTTCTTATGCAGTAAAATTCATATTATACATTAAAAAGCGTATAAATTATCATAAAAACGGTGAAATATGCTGTTATAACATTGACAAGTAGCGTGTTAAAGTGCTAAAATATGTGTATAACCAATGAGGTTTTTTCTTATATTGAAAGGAAGTATTTATGATGGAAAAGCAGAATATTGACTGGGCAAACATTGGCTTCGGTTATATGCCCATCGGTGAAAGATTTGTAGCTAATTATAAAGACGGTAAGTGGGACAACGGCAGTATGACAGCCGACACCACAATTACTATCAGCGAATGTGCTGGCGTTTTGCAGTATGCTCAGACTTGCTTTGAGGGTATGAAAGCGTACACTACCTGTGACGGCAGAATTGTTGTGTTCAGACCTGACCTTAACGGACAGAGAATGGAGGACAGCTGTAAGCGTCTTGAGATGCCTGTATTTCCAAAAGAAAAGTTTGTTGAGGCTGTTTGCAATGTTGTTAAGGCAAATGCCGATTATGTTCCTCCGTACGGCACAGGCGCAACACTTTATATTCGCCCGTATATGTTCGGCAGCGGTCCTGTAATCGGTGTTAAGCCGTCGGCAGAATATCAGTTCAGAGTATTTACTACTCCTGTAGGTCCTTACTTCAAGGGCGGTGCAAAGCCTATTACAATTAAGGTTTCAGACTTTGACAGAGCTGCTCCTCACGGCACAGGTCACATCAAGGCAGGACTTAACTATGCAATGAGCCTTCACGCTATTGTTACCGCTCATGCAGAAGGTTTTGACGAAAATATGTACCTTGACGCCGCTACAAGAACTAAGGTTGAAGAAACAGGCGGTGCTAACTTTATTTTTGTAACAAAGGACAACAAGGTTGTTACTCCAAAGTCTAACAGCATTCTCCCCTCAATTACCCGCCGTTCACTTATGTATGTTGCTGAGCATTATCTTGGTCTTGAGATTGAAGAAAGAGAAGTTTACTTTGATGAAGTTAAGGACTTTGCAGAATGCGGTCTTTGCGGTACAGCTGCCGTAATCTCACCTGTCGGCAAAATTAACGACAAGGAAATTTGTTTCCCGAGCGGTATGGATGAAATGGGTCCGATTACAAAGAAGCTTTACGATACACTTACAGGTATTCAGATGGGCAGAATCGAAGCTCCCGAAGGCTGGATTAAGGAAATCAAGTAATAAATTTTATACATAAAACAAGACGGTCTGCGAGAACAGACCGTCTTTTATTTGCAGTTTTTAATTATATTGTTGTAGGCAACATCTACGGCACACTCATCTGTATTACAATGCAACACATAAAATTTTGAATGCCGAATAAGATTATCGAGATTTGAGAGCAAAGACATTCCATCTGACTTATTCACAAATTTGACAGTTGATTTGTAGAGCCTTTGTACAATCTCATTTGTGTCGGGAATTGTAACAAAATTATCGTCTGAGCGTTCTATGAATATTATAGCACCTATTGGAACGGTTTCGTTGTTAGCAATTCCGCTTCCGCCGTCAAATGGAGTTCCGCAGCATAGCGGGACTTCGTTTTTAATTTTCACAACAGGCTTATCGTCATTGAGAATATGAGCTTTTGAGCCGAATCTTTTCAGCCACATCTTTGTATGAGTGGATTTGCCGACGCCTGAATCGGCGGAAAACAAATACGCTTTTCCGTCAAAAACAAGTGCTGAGGAATGCACAAGCATAGCGCCACGGTGAATTATTTTACGGTTAAAAATTGACGCCGTTGCAAATTCTTCGGCTTCATCAATGGTTGAACCTTCAAGCATACGGCTCAACAGGGAATTTAAGTATGAGTCTGACGGTATTGCAGAAAAATCTGCACTTCTCTCCCCTTCATACAAAAACGGTTCGCACAATTTTTTTAAGTAATCAAATTTTGGTTCAATTTCAACGATAAAATCAGCTATTAAGTATTTTGGCAAAGCGTCCTCCGAAATAAAACAGACTCACAAAAAGTGAGCCTGTTTTTTATTGGCTAGTTTAAATGAACGATAAACTTCTGAATTTCCGTTGCGTCAACTACCGTGATGTCACCATCATTGTTATAATCGGCAAGATGTTTTTGTTCTGCCGAAAGTTCAACAATACCGACAACATACTTCTGGATAAGAGTTGCATCTAAAATATCAATCCTGCCATCCATATTAACATCACCAACATCATAAGCAGAAATGCCCTCAAACGGAATATTGTTAGCCTTTGCATATTCCTCGGCATAAGAACCGTAACTGCCCTTGATTGTTACATTCGGAGAGCTTCTGAAAGCGTTAGAAGCAATAGAAGTCACGGATGTAGGAATATACACCTCAGATAATGATTTACATTCAGCAAAAGCACTTTTACCAATCGCACTTGTACCGGCAGGTAAATATACCTTGTCTAAAGAAGTACAATTGTAGAACATCTGATCGGTAATTTTACTCGGCACACAGTTAAAGGTAACAGATTTCAAACTTGTGCAATTCTGAAATACGGCAGCACCAAAATCTCTCACCCAGATAGGAATTGAAATTGATTCAAGTGAAGTACAACCGTAAAAAGAATCAGTACCGATTCTTCTAAGATATCTTGCTTCGTTAAGCCTGACCGATGTTATTGCGGTCTTTCCCACAAAGGCAAAATCAGAAATTTCCGATACAGACCAGCTTTGAAGCTTAAGCGGAAGAACAATATCGGTCTTATCACCTTTATATCCGGTTACGCTCGCATTACCGTCAGAAACAGAATATACAAAGCCGTCGGTTTCATATGAAGCCGCAGAAATTTGAAATGTAGAAATAATAATCAAAAATACAGATAATAACAATCCGGAAAAGCGTTTTAGGGATTTTAAACAATATGTTTTTTTCATATCATTACCCCCAATCGTCACCATCACTCTTAGTAGCCTCAGGAGTATCATCAAGACTACCGGTCAAAATTATATCCTCAAATTTAAATTTTACTAATTCAAATTCAGGAGAAGAATACTCTTTTTTCATAAATAACTCCTTCCTAAATTTTATGTGTGCAACAGTATTGTCTGTTGCACACAATAAATTTAAAATTAAACTGTTGCGTTCGCAATATCATAGAGTGTAAAGTAGATAGGATCACCAAGTTTAACAACAGGTTTATTTGATTCATCAAGATACTTAATATAAGTGTAAACTCTATAAACACAATTTGCATTAGTTTCAGTATTATTGAAACGAGCATAATACTGAAGTCTGTTCTTGTTATCAAGTCTTTTATTATCGATCTGTTTTGTGAGCGACTCTATACTTGAATTACCTGTCAAAATTTTACTTTTAGCATCTTCAGCTGCTGTAGGAAGATTATCGATGTACTTATTAGCGTAGTACTTCATATCAGTATTGTAACCTACACCAATGGAATCTTTTTCTAACTCTAACTTCTGCATCACAATACCCGTCTGAACCTTTTTGCTGTCAGGATCAAATACACTAAGCTGTTTGCCGTTATAGAAGAAGTTAAGTACAAAGTCAGCGTAAAGCTTGTCTTCACCGTCACCCTTAATGAAATCATCAGTTTTATCAAGTGTAGTCATACTATCAGCGTCAAGTCCGGTAAAGCTGTCAGTATTTTCAGCTGTCCACTGATTTCTTGTTACTTCCATAAACTGAGTTGAAGTAGAAACTTCCTTAACAGATGCAACCGGAGTTGAGCTTTTTCCATAAACAGGAACTATCCAACAGTTATCATACGCTACATAGCTGAAATGTCCTTCACTGTTGTATGCATTAATAACAAGATTTTTACATTCCGGATCGGAGTAGATTGCCCAATACATAAACTGATTATCTTTATATGTTTTCGGAGCAGTGATATCATAAGTATAAGTTCCGTCACCATTTGATGTATAGAATACTGAACCGTAAGGTAATTCAGATGAACCCTTTTTTGTGAAAAGTACAAAATTACCGTTTTCGTTATTATAAGAAGTAGGTTCATTAGTATTCTTATCACGGAAAACATTAAGGTGGATTGTTCTGTCTGACTGAGTTGATTTAACAACAGCTGACGCTATTGAGCTATTAACTGATGAATCGAAAGCGGTATTGCTATCAGGAGTCTCATTCCAAGTAAGATTCTTTGTAAAGTTTGACTCATACGGTGCAAGAGTAAGGATAAAGCTATTTGTAAGAGTTACCTTTACAGAATGTGATTCTACACCTTCAACATTAGTAGCATTCTCAACAAATGTGTATGATGAAGTATTTTCGGGATCAACATAACCTGCCTTGTTGTAATACTTTTGATCACCCATTCTGTCAGTGTAAGAGAACTGAACCTTATACGGTACTTTAATAGAAGTAATGTCAGAATAGAAATTATAATATACTGTTCCCGCATCAGCAGCAGTAAGGATATCGTAATGCTTAGTATAGTAATCATTAAATGAGAATTTATATTCTGATTTAGTTACAAGACCCTTTGTTCTGTCTCCGCTAACATTTGTTGTAAAACCAGTAGTAGGATTAAAAGCAGTTATATCTGTTGTGTTTTCAGCAGAATAGTAACCATTGAAATTATAAAGGTTCTTTGTTGTTGTGTAAAGAGTAACAGTTACAGTAAGATCTGCTTGCCTTGCTAACTCAGCAATCTTAGTCTTATCGATTGAAGCTGTGCCGGCAATCTTTTCTGAATTATAAAGAAGTTCACCCTTGCTGTTTTTAACAACAACCTGAATTTCGGTAGTGGCTTTACCGCCGCCTGCATTTGTTCCGTTGTACAATGAATGTTGGAAGGTCATTGAACCGCCCGGGGTTTTGATATAACGAGCAACAAGCGTTACATCTGAATTTCGTGTAACTGCACCTTTCAAACTGCTCATATCTGAAGGATTGATTGCCTTGTAATCACCATCAATAAGACGATACCAACCAACAAATGTGTATGCTACAGTTGAAGTTGCATTAACTTCAAACTTATAATCCTGAGTATTATCAGCAAAAGTTTCAAGTTTTCTTACTTTATCCTTAGGATTGGTAAAGTATGCACTTGCTCCTGTTGTCGTACCGACAATTGATGAAGCATCTTCATCAGCAAATTTATCTTCATAGAAATCGCCTACTTTGTAGTCATCAAGGGTATTTGCATACTGAATCTTGATTTCACCGGTGATTTCCTGTTGACTCTTAGTATAGTACCAACGACCGTCAAGACGATTGCCATAATCGGCACCACCTTTGATAGCTGCCTCAAAGTTAATCTGAGCATAAAAACCTTTATAATTTTCATATAAAGTTTTAAATGTTGCCCAATGTTTATCTCTATCTTCCTTACCTGGGAGGAAGTCTTTAGGAATTGATTCAGAACCAATGGCTTCTGTCATTTGCGCATCGGTCTTGTCAAGGGCATACAAGAGAGCTGATGAAGGAATAGTAGCCACTCTTTTGCCAGCCTTGTTATAAATGCTCCACGCAGTTGCATATTTACCGATGTAGTTATTCTGATAACCGTCCGAAATAATTGACAGACACTTATCCTTACTGGTTACACTCTGAGTGTCCTTATAGTCAAGCTTCTCATTACCAATTCTATTACCAAAAATATCTGTCGGATAATTCTGGTAGTCGAGGAATACTTCCCAACCATCAGCATCAGTATCAGAAGTATCTAATGTATCTTCTGGTACATTATCGTGTGTATTATACTTAAAACGATAAATAATGTTATCAGCATTAACACTGCTATCAGCTATCTTAACAAAATCATCGTAGTCGTATGTCTGTGCATTATCACTTTTTTGATTTTTACCGTTATAAGCACTGTGAACATCGTCCCAAACATAGTTATTAAGCGTCATACCTGTAATTTTTTCTGTGGTACCACCATTGACTATAGATTTAGGAATCTGAGTAAAGATAGAACCGTTGTAGTCAACCATTGGTTGTCCGGGGTAATAGCCTAATGCTTCTAATGTTGTAGTACCACTACCATAATATACATAACATGAAGGAGTATTGCCCCAAATTTGTTTTGCAGAATCGTAGTTCTCAATGTAGAAATATACGCAGTTAGCATCATCTTTAAGGAAATACACAGGAGTGATTTCAAGCTTTGAACCATAAATCTCTTGATTTACTTCAAAAGTATAAGTATATACATCACTACTATGATCTTTACCTTCAGTCTGTGAAAGAACTCCGCCAAAGATACCGTTTACGCTGAATCCCTTAACATAGTAATCACTGCCACTGTGACCTGCAAAGGTTGCCGTAGGGTCAATTGTGGTTGTAACGGTTACTGTTGAGCCATTAGGAACTCTCTTAGCAGTAACAGCACGATTTTTTTCTTCAATCATGTATGAATCAGATGCAGTAATTATTTTATCATCAGGAGTTGTTATTGAAAGAGTTGTGTCACCTAAAACAGCAGTTGTTTTACTGGCATCAGTATCAGTATAGCCCGCACGAATTGTACCGTCTTTTGCCGTGATTTCAACAGTATCAGCAGGTGCTACATCAAAAGTAGGCTCAGCAGAGTATGTGATTTTCTTTGAATTTACATCGAGATTGGTTACTTTAATGGTAAAGCCGGTAACATCATCTTTGTCAATGTAAACTTTTGCAAATCTTAGATTTTTCGTATTTTGTACTCCTACTACATTAACATTCTCGCTATGGTCTTTAAGAGAGAATCCTTTACCATTATTATCTGTATTAATTATAATATTTTTTGCATCATTAGTATCAATTATGCCGGAAGTATCTTCTTTTGTAGAAAAAATGATAAAATAATCTTTACTTTTAGGAATGGAATCTTTGACTACATCAAAGTCTGCGTAGTATACTCCCTCTTCATTTGTATAAAGAGGAACAGGCGTATACGAATCTGCTTTGAATGTTGCATCTGTGCCACAAAGAAGATAATAGCCTGACAGAGTGCCGGTCATTTCTTTAAAGTTAGCGACTACGGTTGTGTCTTTTTGGACTGTAATTGTATACGGATTAGTTGTTGGAGAAACTGATGCATCGTTTACAGTCCAACCGGAAAGAGCGTAGCCATTGTTTGGTTTTGCAGTGAATGTTACTGTACCGCCCTCGGTTACTGTTTTGCCGGAAGTAAAATCAGCTCCGTTGTATTCAGCAGAAACAGTACCGAATTTATCGTCACTTGAACTGAATGTTACTGTGTATGTGTTTGCGGTACGGAATGTTACATTTGTTACGGTAACATCCTGATCAGGCATTGTAAATGTTGCGGTGTTGCCACTTACGGTGGTTTCAATTGGAGTACTGTCTTTACCCTTAACAGTTACCGTGTCAAGAACTTTGCCATTTTCAGGAGTTGCAGTAACAGTAACCTTTTCGCCGGCACTTGCCTGATTTGGAGAAATGGTTAAATCTATACCGGAATTATTGGTGATACTATATTTTTGTGCAGTATCAGCTATCCATACTTTTATATCACTTGCATTGGATGAATCAAGCCATATTCTATAGTTGCTAACCGGATTACTGTATTTAAAGGCATTGTCGCTAACATTTGTTTTAGCAATGCTATACTTGTTACCGCCTAAGGTTATTTCTTCATTATTATTAGCCGGAGAAAACTGACTTGTACCATTATGAAATCTAAAATAAACATCATCATTGGTATTAGTCAATGTAGTGTCATAATAATAGCAACCTGTTGCCGAGTCGTACTTTAAACGAAAATTTTCATTACTTTCAGTACTTAAATCATTCCATTTACCATACACAGAACCCATTAGATACCAGTTTTCAAGCTGTTTAACCGTTACTGTGGTATTAGCCGTAACATCGCTGTGTTCAGGGGCTGAAACTGTAACTGTATATTTAGTATCAGATGTAATGTTAGCTACATCAACAGAAGCAGTATCTTTGGGAGAATCCGTTACAGTACCTACTTCTGTACCATCGGCTTTTTTAAATGTATAAGTTACTTTATCAACACCTGTTGCTTTATTCTTCAAAGTAGCAGTCAGTGTTGTACTGCCACCTGATGTAACAGTTTCAGGTGAAGCTGTTAAAGTCACAGAATCAGCAACTTTAGGGAGAGCAGACACGGTTTGCTTTATTTCAAGACGGCTATCATTGCTATACTCACAATACACGATTACATCAATAGTGACTTTACCTGATGTTATTGGTTTAATTGTCATATTTGGCAGAGAAGTGCCCTCAATTAATCCAGAACAAACAGTATCATTACTACTAAACGATGTGTTGCTTTTTGAGTAACATTTGTTATTTGTTTTATCTAATAATTTAAACGAAATATCACCGTTAGATCCATCAACAATAAATTTTCCGCTATAGTAGTTACTATCGCCACTTTTCTGAGTGAGTTTCCAGTCATCTGATGTTTTCCAACCGTTCATTTCGCCAATCAGATATAGTTCTGTACCCTGGGTAAGTTGTACAGCATTAACTGTTGAAACAGTGCCGATAAGCATTGTTGACAGGAGCATCATTACCGCAAGGATGACGGAAACAGTACTTCTGCCTAAATGAGAAATTTTTGTTTTCATAAATATTACCTCCATAACCGAATATTTTGGTTTTGGTTAGGTTCGGATTCGACCTTTACCGCCTGACCAACGGTGAAACATAATCGGCAAAGCCACGGGATTTTGAAGTTAATTTACAAAAAAACAACGAGAATTCAGCCGAAAATTGTATTCTTAACCTGTTTCAGTCAAAATGTGAACACTAACCCATATTCTTTATAGTAGATTATACCATTTTAGATTGATTTTTTCAATTAGGTTGCAATAATTTTATTGTGTTTGTTTAATGTGATAGTTTTGTATTTGTTTTTACATTCAGTTTTGCCGTTTTGACAAGATAATTTTATGTTATGCACAAGTTATGGTGCTTTTTTTGTAGAATTCGTCTATATATCGGTGTTTTTTAATTATTCTGATTAAGAAATTGTTATGCCGTGTGTTACAAATTTGATAATGCTATTTTGCTGAAAGCTCAATATTTGAATGTTGTACAGTAACATTATAAAATCAGTTTGAAGGAAAATTTTCCGCCTTTGCGTGACGGCA
>ERZ779671.1306-NODE-1306-length-10903-cov-2.748064_pt1 | contig 10903 bp, 9 predicted proteins | sample MGYA00511074_ERZ779671 | MGnify/ENA primary metagenome ERZ779671 (study PRJEB29588, sample SAMEA2158454) | human gut metagenome | biome: human gut; feature: human-associated habitat; material: faeces | place: Denmark | collected 2008/2010 ... | reverse complement strand
AAATGATACAATATTTACGAACGAAAACGGCAAAGGAGAAAGAAATTATGGATGATATACAAAAAGTAGAAAAATTATTAAAAAAGAATAATGGAGTGATTGAAACATATCAAGTAGAAGAATTAGGAATCAACAATAAAGTACTAACAAGAATGATTGAGAAAGGGTTAATAGAAAGAATTGCAAGAGGAGCATATATAGGGAAAGATACATTTGAAGACCAATATTTTATTACACAAGCTATCTGTAGAAAAGGAATATTTTCTCACGAAACTGCTTTATATTTTCATGACTTATGTGATAGAACACCAATAAAGTATCAATTAACAATACCAAGTTACTATAATACAAAATTATTAAAAGATAAAAGTTATGACTTTTTTTATTTAAAAGATGAATTATACGAAATAGGAATTATAGAAATGAAAACACCTTATGGAAATAAAATCAAAGTATACGATTTAGAAAGAACAATTTGTGACATTATTAGAAATAAAAAGAGAATAGAAATAGCATTATTTACAGATGCAATGAAAAGATATGTAGAAAGAAAAGATAGAAACTCTATTAGATTACACAAATATGCAAAATTATTTAATATAGAAGATGAAATAAGAAAATACTTGGAGGTGTTGCTATGATAGCTAAAAATAGAGCACAATTAAAAGCATGGATAAAAAATATGTCATCAAAAGTTAATGTAAATGAAAATATTATTTTGCAAAACTATATGCTCGAAAGATTATTAGAAAGAATTTCAGTATCTAATTATAAATACAAATTTGTATTAAAAGGTGGAATGTTAATAACAGCTATAGTTGGAATAGATATGAGAAATACACTAGATATGGATGCAACAATAAAAGGCTTTGATTTAGAAAAAGACAACTTAGAAAATATATTAAATGAAATATTCAATATAGATTTAGATGATGGAGTAACTTTTGAATTTACAAATATAAAAGAAATAAGACAAGAAGATGAATATGGAGGATATAGAGTTTCATTGAATGCCAAATTTGACAAATTAGTTGTACCAATGAAATTAGATATAACAACAGGGGATGTAATTGTACCTAAAGAAGTAAATTATAAATTTGGTTTGATGTTTGAAGATCGTTCAATAGAAATACTTGCATATAATATGGAAACAGTTATAGCAGATAAATTTGAAACAATTATATCGAGAAATGTTGATACAACAAGAGCAAGGGACTTTTATGATATCTATATACTTTGGACTACACAACAACAAAATTTCGATAAAGAATTACTGGGACAAGCTATTGTAGAAAAATTTAAATATAGAGAATCTACAGACAAATTAAACAATATAGATGAGATAATGGAAGTTATAAAAGAAAGTGATGTTCTGAAAGAATATTGGAAGAATTATCAAAGTAAGTTTAGTTATGCAGAAGATATTAGTTATGAAGATACGATGGAAGTATTAGAAGAAATTAAAAAAATAATAAAATATAAGTAAAGTAGAAGGTTAAAAATGAATGAAGAAGAGGTAAAAAATAAAATTATTATTCCATTTCTAAATAGTATAGGATTTGATAGTGAACAATTAAGTTTTGAAGAAAGTTTTAATTTATGCTTAGGGAAGAGATTACTACCAAAAGAAGATATAAGTTTTAATGGAAGACTGGATATATTGGTTAAATTTAACAATAATCCTTTTATGTTATTTGAATTAAAGAGGAGTGATAAAAAATTAGATGAAAAAGATCTTAAGCAAGCATTATCGTATTCTAAATTGATAGAAGGTATAGTGCCATATACAGTTTTAACCAATGGGGTGGAATTTAAAATTTATAATACTTTTACAGAAGAAGAAATTGATGAAACTAATGAGCTAGACATAAACATAAAAAAATCAATGGAAGAGTCTTTGAGATATAGATTTGAAGCTTTAAAAAATATCATTTGTTTTTCGGAAGAAAATTTATATAAAGTGTTAAGTAAAATCAATGAGAGTGAATTGGATAAATTAAGAGATAATAAATATATACCAGAGATATATGTACAAAGAGAAGAGGTTATAGAATCTTTTGAGAAATATTTAGAAGATTCAAATACCCAAATATTTCTTTTAAAGGGAGAATCGGGAACAGGAAAGACTAATGAAATATGTAGTTTAGTAGAAAAAGAAATGAAAAGAAATATAGTATTATTTTATAATTCATGTTATATAAATAAACCTATAATAGAGAATATTGCTGAAGACTTTAATATGAATTTTTCAGAACAATTATCATCTAGGCAGATATTTGAAAGAATAGATTCAATTGCAAATGAGACTAATAAGAAAATTGTAATTTTTATAGATGCAATAGATGAATTAATAGCTTTTAAGAATCCAATTATAGAAATAGATAATTTTTTAGATAGTATAAAAGATTTTTCAAATATAAAAGTATGTTTTTCGTGTAGAAGCTCTTATGAAGAAATGTTTGAGAGTATTAGAGGTGTAAAATCTAATTTTAGCATTATGAAAAAAGAGAGCATATAATTACAAAAGTTCAATAAAAATCAGAAAGAACAAATTATTCAAAAGTATTCAAAATTTTATAATGTTATAGTTGAAGAAGATACAAGAAAAAGATTGATAAATGATGTTAATAATGGATTCTTATTTAAAATTATATTTCAAACATATAATAATAGGATGATACCGAAAGAATATGAGGAAAAATTAATTTTTGAAAAATATATAGAATTGACATCTATAAATAATTCATTTGATACAGAGGAATTTTTAGAAATTTTAAGAATAATAGGAGATATGTTTATAAATGCACAGGTAGATAAAAATAGATTTATTAGTATAAAAGAGAGCGAATTAGATAAAAAAATTAATAAAAGCAAAATTACTCTAAAATTAAAAGATTTGTATGCAAACAATATACTAATAAAAAGTACAGATAAAGATGAAGTAGTTTATTTAGAAATGTATTATAGACCATTATTGTATTACATTATTACATTTTTATGCGAAGAATTGCAAGAAAAAAAAGGAGAAGAGTTAGAAAAATCTTTAGTTAAACTGAATAATAACAATGAAACAAAAGAGGCATTGGAATGGTTTAAAAAATATATAAAAGATTCACAGTATAGTAGTATATTAAACTATAAAAAAGAATATGCAAAACATATCTTAGTAGAATATAGAAATATGATAGAGAGATATTGTCCGAATTTAAAAGACAGATTTGAGCATGGAACAGATATTAATGATGTAGGAATAATTACAGATGATGGTAAAGACTTTTTATCATTTAGTAACTATAGTTTTTTTGTTAAAAAAAATAATGATGATGATGTAAAGTTATTAGACATTAAAGAAAACTGGCTTGAATACGGAACTAATTATCGTTCGAGTTCTCGAGGAAAAATTACAAGTAAAAAAATTTTTATTGATAGATTATCAAAAATTGTAAAAAATAGACAACTGGGGGAAAATGACTGTAAAAATATTTTAAAAGAAGAAATTTTGGATTTTATAATGAAAAATCCATTAATGTTTGGGTATTCTAAAGATATTTGCAAAAACTTTTTCCCAAATTATAATGAATTACTACCTGTTGATTTAATTCTTTTGAAGAATAAAGCATTACAATATATGGCTAAAATCCTTTATGAGCCAAATGAGAATCAAATAACTAAAGAAAAATATATAGAAAAAGTTATAAAACAAGAAATTAAATTACCAGAAGTTAAAATTTCTTGTAGTAATATGTATTTATCATGTATGTTGCAAGTGATAGAATACTATTGCAAAAAATATGGAAATAGTATAGATGAATTACCATGGAAAATTCCCAAAGTTATAAATGAAAATTATACCAGTAATTGGATTTCGGATATTGTAATAGAAAAATTTTCATTAGATGAATTGGAGAGATATATAAAAGATGTAGTAAGAAAATCTGTAAATGAATATATTATATTTATTGAAAATAATTTTCAGGGAATAAAAGATATGTTTAAAATATATTCATATATGAAAAATGGAATAATTATAGACTTTTTATTGTTAAAAGACCAAGATGGAAAATTTGGCAAATATTCATCACATATTCAATATAGAGATAATTCAAAAGAAAATAAGTTAATTATAAATTATGAATATAGAGAAGAAAAATGGAATAATCAGTTTTTAAATGATAGTGATGAATTTATTTGGAAAACAGCTGGTGGATTAGATAAATATTTTTTCCACTCTCTGGAAGCAAGTAATTCTGGCCAAAATAAATATTTTGTAATAAAAAATTTAATCTATAATTATTTAGAAGGCGATTTTAAGAAAATAGAAGAATATTTCAAAAATGAAAACTAAAGGCAGGATAGAGATGATTAACACATCTCATATACACTTAGAAAGACAAGCCTTCTAGAGTTAATAAAAGAACAAAAAAAGTTATGCAAAAGTGATGCAGAAATTCACCAAATGAACCCCTAAAAAATGCCTTTCAGAGTGTGAAAGTTTCACTAAATGAACCTTTTTTAAGGAAAAGTTCACCCGGTGAACTGAAAAATAAAAATACAAAATTATCAGTTCACTAAGTGAACTAAAACAAAAAAATGCAAGTTCACTCGGTGAACTTACAGAAATATAATAAAATTAAATATAAAAAATCACACAACAATTAACATAAAATCATTTTAAATAGACAAAAGGGAAAAAAACGGGAATTGATTTTAGGGAAACACGATATTATAATGGTATTATCAAAAAATGTAAAAACAAGAAGTCAGTCGAAGCTAGCCGACTGGCTTTTTCTATTGCCTTTTTTGAAATTTAATCAAGTAAGGAGAATTTTTATGTTATATGAAATGAAATTTGATAATACCAAAAACATCAAACTAAATGAAGGCACTTTTAATTCCGGTATAAAAATAGCAATACTAAACAAAACATTTGAAGCGGGACTAATTAAAGAAGAAAAATACCAAGAACTAAAACAAAATATTTTACAAGAATATAATTTAAGTCATATAGGTATTTAAAAATTTTATCTTTTGATGTATAATATGCACATAAAGATTCTCTAAACTTGAGAAAGAGAGGTTAATTTTGAAAGTACAAGTTATAGAGAAGAAAAAAGGTCGAATTGATAGAACAACAGGAGAAATAATAAAAAGAAATCTAAGAGTATGTGCTTATGCAAGAGTAAGTACAGAAAAAGAAGAACAACTAAACAGTTATAATTCTCAATTAAAGTATTATGAAAAAAAAATAAAAAGCAATAGTAATTGGGGATATGTTGGCATTTATGCAGATGAATGAATAACAGGAACATTAGACTATAAAAGGGATGGCTTCATGAAAATGATGCAAGATGCAACACAAAACAAATTTGATATGATAATTACAAAATCAATATCAAGATTTGGAAGGAATACAGTTGATACCTTAAAATATGTAAGAGCATTAAAAGAAAAAGGCATTGCAATTTATTTTGAAGAAGAAAGAATTAATACTTTAGAAATATCTGGAGAAATAATGCTAACAGTATTAAGTGCAATGGCACAGCAAGAAAGCGAAAATATTTCTTCACATGTAAAATTAGGCTTGCAGATGAAACTAAAAAGAGGCGAATTAATTGGATATAACGGATGTTTAGGATATGTATATGATAAAGAATCAAAACAAATATCAGTAAATTATGAAGAGGCTGAAATAGTAAGATATATATTCGAAAGATACTGTCAAGGAGTAGGTTGCACAACTATTGCAAAAGAGCTAACAACTATGAAATACAGAACTCCAACAGGCAAAAAGAAATGGCATGAATCAACTATAAGAGGTATCTTAAAAAACGAAAAATACAAAGGAGATGTCTTACAAGGGAAAACATATACAACAGATCCAATATCTCATAGAAGAGTAGTAAATATGGGAGAAGAAAACATGTATTATATGCAAGAGCATCATGAGCCAATTATTTCAGAAAGAATGTTTAATCAAGTACAAGAAATTTTACAAAAACGAGGAGGAGTACGAGGCTTTGGCAGAAGAAAAGGAAACTTTAGTAGAAAATATCCTTTTAGTAGTAGACTATATTGTGGTTTTTGTGATAGTTTATTAACAAGAAGAAATTGGCACTCTGGAACTAAAAATAGTATTATAGTTTGGCATTGCATGGAATTTGTAAAACATGGAAAAGAAAATTGCCCACATTGTAAAGCTATAAAAGAAAGTATTATAGAGGAAGCATTTACACAAAGTTATAAACTACTATGTGACAGTAACAAAGAATTAATACAAACATTCTTAAATGAGATGGAAGAAATAATACAAGAAGAAAGTAATGAAAGTTCTATTAAAAGACTAGAGGAACAAAAAAAAATTTTAAAAGAAAAAATAGATAAATTAATTGATTTAAACTTAGATGGAACAATATCAACAGAAATATTACAAGAAAAGAAAGCAAGACTGCAAAACAAAATCAACAAAATTCAAAAAGAGCAAGAACACTTACAACTAGAAATAGAAGATTCAATGAGTTTAAATCAAGGATTAAACAAATTTAAAACACTATTTAAAGACAATGAAATTATGCCAAATTTTGATAAAGATGTCTTTGAATTAATGATAGAAAAAGTTATAATAGGAGAAAAGGATTGCAAAGGGAAAGTAAATCCAAGAGTAATAACTTTTATCCTAAAAAGTGGCAACGAAATCAAATGCGAGGAAGATAAGAATTCAACTGCCGAGAAAAACTCGGTAGTTCAAAACGATAAAAATCAACAGTCATCATACGAGGCTCACGAAAACTATCTACAGAAGATTTCCGAGCCACGTTGAGTGTGTAACAGTACTAGACAGAAAAAATATTGAGAAATAAAATAGGAAAAAAGTGTTATGCTATAGGGGAATATGAAGCAACAGATACTTTATATAATATCTTTCAAGAGATATTTTCAAATGAAGATGATTTAGAACAATTTTTAAAAGAATATAGTAATATATAAGTTAAATTTAGTTTTTAAAGATGGTGTTAAATATGGAATGGATAATAGGAGTTATAACTATAATTGGTTTAATAATAGGAATATTAACATTAATTAAAGGCAATAAAAAAATGGGAATAATGCAACTAGTATTAACTATTATTTTCCATGTTGCTACTTTGTTATGGTGTCACAAAAAGAATCAATTTGTTTTTGGAGGTACTAACTTTGAGTTTATTATTCAAACTGCAACTGTTGATAAGATGATAGAGCCTTATCTTATATTTCTTTTATTCATAATCTTGATAGTATTAATAGGTATAAATGTATTTAAATTAATTAGAAAGGAAAAAATATAATGATTAAAAATATAGTATTAGATGTTGGTGGTGTTATTTTTGATGATAGTAAACAGAACATTCAAAAATTGTTAAATAAAAATTGTGATAATATTTACAAAATTGCTTATGGTGGTGGATTTAAAAAATGTTTACTAGGAGAAATAAGTGTTCAAGAACATATAAATAGTTTAAAAAATGAAAAAGATTTTAATGAAAGATTGTACTTATACTTTATTCAAAATGGAAGATGTATGTATAGTTCAAGACCATTAAATATTGATACGCTTTACTTATATGAGGTGGATCATATATTGCCTCAAAGTTATGTTAAAGATGATAGTTTATCAAACAAAGCGTTGGTATATAAAGAAGAAAATCAAAGAAAAAGTGGAAGTTTATTGTTAGATGAAAAAATAATAAATAGACAAGAAACATGGTGGAAGCAATTACGAAAAAATGGTTTGATTGATGAGAAAAAATATTATAACTTGACAAGAAGAAAAATGTTTGAAACTGATAAAGAAAAAGTGAAATTTGTGTCTAGACAATTGATAGAAACAAGGCAGAGCACAAAATATATAACAAATTTATTAGTTAATCAATATTCAAACACAGATGTATTTGCAATAAGGTCAAATCTTACTCATAATTTTAGAAAATTCTTTGAAGTATACAAAAACAGAAATGTTAATGATTATCATCATGCACAGGATGCATATATTATAAGTGTAATAGGCAATGTAATAGATCAGAAATTACAATACAAAGATGAATACAAATATACAGAGTATGTAAAAAAATATATAAAAAAGAGTGAAGAAGAAGCAAATAAAGTTTGGATAATAATGGGAATGGTTTCTAACAATATAAACAAAGAAAAAGTTAAAAAGGCTCTTGAATATAAAGATTGTTTTATAACACATAAATTAGAAGAACAAACAGGTGCATTTTATAACCAAACACTATATAGTCCAAAAGATAAAAACATAGAAATACCTTTAAAAGAGGGATTAGATGTTAAAAAATATGGAGGCTATTCTGGAGAAATTAAGGCATATTTTACAATTTACAGTTATATTGCTCAAAAGGGAAAAATGCAAATAGAAATGATAGGAATTCCTGTAAAAACTAAATATGATATAGAAAATGGAAAAACCACACTAATTAAATATATACAAAGCAAAAATAGTGAAGCTTCTAAAATAGAGATTATTAGACCTAAAATTTTAAAATATCAAGAATATATTGATGAAAATAACGAACCAATGATGCTATTAAGTGATAGTGAGATTAGAACTAATAGGCAACTAATTATAAATAACGAAATGTCTAAACTAATATATATAATGAATCAAGAAAAAATAGCAGATGATGAAAAAGAAAAAGTGCAAGAAAAAATGGAAGAAATTTATAATTATTTATTAGGTAAATTAAAAAATGAATATAAAACATTTAACTCTATATATCAAAAATTAAGTAGTGAAGAGACAAAAGAAATTTTTCAAAAATTAGAATATAAAGACAAGGTGTCTGCTATAAATGGAATTATTGATCTTATGCACAGAGGACAAGGCAATTTAACAAAATTAAAACAAGGTGATAGAGCTGGAAGAAAAAGTGGAAAAAGTTTTAAAACAGAGGCATTAAATAAAATGATATTTATAGATAAATCTGTAACAGGAATGTACGAAAGAAGGTATAAAGTAAATGGGATGGAGAACTGTAGTAGTAAATAAAAATTGTAAGCTGAGTTATAAGAATGACTATTTAGTAATTAGAAGTGAAAATTTACAGATGATTCATCTTTCAGAAATAAACATAATTATGATAGAAAATGGTATGGTATCAATAACATCGTATTTAATAAATGAGCTTATAAATAATAAAATTAAGCTAATATTTTGTGACGAAGCACATAATCCCGCAGGTGAAATTGTGCCATACTATAGCTCTTTTAACACTAGTAAAAAGGTACAAAATCAAATTAAATGGAAAGATGAAGCAAAAGATATTGTGTGGCAACAAATTGTAAAACATAAAATTCATAATCAAGCAATGCTGTTAAAGAAACTAGACATTAAGGGGTATGAAAAATTATTAGAATATGAAGAAAGTGTTGAAGTAGGAGACACAACAAATAGAGAAGGACATGCGGCGAAAGTATACTTTAATTTATTGTTTGGAAAAAAGTTTATAAGAGGGATGAATGATAGCATAAATAGTGGACTGGATTATGGATATTCTATATTATTATCAACAATAAATAAAGAAGTTGCAAGTAAGGGTTACATAACCCAAATAGGAATAAACCATAAAAGCGAATTTAATCAATTTAATTTGACTTGTGATCTAATGGAACCATTCAGACCACTTATAGATGAAATTGTATATAATAGTACAAATTCTGAGTTTGATAAAAAACAAAAATACAAATTAATCAATTTTTTAAACAATGTAATAGAAATAAATAATAAAGAACAATTTGTGTCAAATGCGATTCCAATATACATACAAAGTGTATTTGATGCATTGGAAAATAATAAAGAAAGTAAAGTTTTAAACTATGAGATATAGATTTATGAGAGTATTAGTATTTTTTGACCTGCCAACAGAAACAATAAAAGACAGAAAAATATATTCGAAATTCAGAAGATTCCTAATAAAAGAAGGCTTTATAATGATGCAAGAGTCTGTTTATTCTAAACTAACTCTTAATAATTCGGTTACAAGTGCAATTCGAGACAAAATTGAAAAGAATAAACCACCAAAGGGAATAGTACAGATGCTTGTAATTACTGAAAAACAATTTAGTTCAATGGACTATATTGTGCGGTAGTAAAAACTATGATAATTTAGATAACACAGAAAGGCTTGTAATATTATGATAATGTCTATAATTGGATTTGAAAAGAAAATAAACTTTGAAGAAAATACAGTAAATGTTTTAGAAATATATAATCAAAAACTATTTTCGAATTTTATTAGTTGTATTAATGAACAAAGTAATGGAGAAGCGGATGAAGACAATAAAATTGTACTAATGAATGGAGAAAAAAGAGTAAAAATTGATAAAAATGTATATGTACTAACTGATTTGTTTAATATTGACTTTAACTCAAAGAAAATAATAAATAAAATATACAATGCTTTAGAGCAAAACATAAAAAATAGACAAGACAATGAAGTGGAAAACATCATACTACAATTAAGAAATTATTTAATTGAAGAAATAAATGAAATTCCATTTGAGTTTAATATAAATAGTGAAATTGAAATATTGGATTTGTTAAAAGTATTTAATGTAAAAATAGATACATCCTGCTATACTACTATAGTAGAAAAGATTGAGTTCATAATAAGTGTACTATCAAATTTGAAGATTGCTGAAGTACTGGTAATACCTAATTTAAAAACATATGTAGATGAAAACGAATTGCTTGAAATATATAAATATTCAATATATAATAGTGTTAAGCTATTAATAGTAGAGAATATACATAGTGAAAAATTACTAAAATATGAGAATAAAAATATTATAGATGAAAATTTTGACGAGATATAGATCAAAACTATCAAAATAACATCGGAGTCATTAACCG
>ERZ779671.1304-NODE-1304-length-10908-cov-2.703216_pt1 | contig 10908 bp, 10 predicted proteins | sample MGYA00511074_ERZ779671 | MGnify/ENA primary metagenome ERZ779671 (study PRJEB29588, sample SAMEA2158454) | human gut metagenome | biome: human gut; feature: human-associated habitat; material: faeces | place: Denmark | collected 2008/2010 ... | reverse complement strand
GTCTTACCCTCTGCATATTCAAATGATATATTAGAATCAAATTTAATTGCCGCATCACACATAGCACCCGCTGGACGAAGATGTATTCCAAGCTGGCTTGTGACAATTATATTCTCCTTTACCATTATAATCCCTCCTTAAATGGCAGTTCTTAACAAATTACCTTGTCGCCGATGTAGTGCTTTCTGTCGCTTTGGTACTCTCTGTAGTTGTTTCCTGCTGTATTGCCGTTATTGTAACATTAACAGTAACATTACCTACTACAGTTATTCCATCAGGCAGTGATAACGCCACTGTGACATTATGAGTTCCTGCCCCAAGATTCTTAAGGTCAATGCCTGCCTTTACATCTGATGCACTGACAGCCGATAACACATTATCATTACCTGTTACAGTAAATGTAATACCCTGCATTACCTGTGCATTAAACCCTGTCTGTATATTATTAAGTGTTATCTCTGAAGCTGAAAGACTTATCTGCTTTGTAGCCTTCTGTGCTATCTTAACTGTAACAGTAAGACTGCTGTCAGATACAAATTTAATTCCTGATGGAACATAATCTGATAATCTGAAAGTATATGTCTTATCAGCACTCAATCCATCAGCATTAATATTCTGCGATGGAATTGTTATTGTATCTACTTTACCCAGCAAATCATCTGAACCTGTTATAACCGCAGATGCCTGGCTTAATATTGTATCTGTTATAATATATCCGTCTGCCGGCGTTCCACTTGTCTTTGCTGTTATTGACACCGTCTTCATTCTTGCTATATCAACATTGATATCTGCTTTAGTACATGACAGTTCAAGTGCATCATTTACTATTTCATTACCATCTTCATCTAACATCTTAACATCTGCACTTGTGCTTATGTCTTCCTTAGCACCTGATACATCTACATTTACTGATAATGCTGCTACACTCTCAAGTAAAGATGTAGGACCTGTAACTTTGATATATGTTGGTGATGAACTTGTCGAAGCAACCGTATATCCTGAAGCTGTAGAACCTGTCGTGTTAACATCTAATGACAAAGTCTTGGTATCCCTGTTCTCTATGCTTAGCTTAAGTGCTGATGTTCTTGGAACAGCCTCTACATTATTAAGAACCTGTCCATCTTTAATTACCTGAACCTGTATATCTACATAATCTGTAAATGCAGTAACCTTACTCAAATCTGCGGTTGCACTTATATCACTTGTCTTAAGGTCTGTTACGACACTCTTTGGACCGCTTACTGTAACTGAAATCTTGCCGCCATCAACAACTTCATAACTGTAATCTTTGTCTGTAAGGCTCTGTGTATTAATAAGCTGTACAGTTATATTACTGAATGTATAACTCGTGTTAGGGTCATATATATTAACAATAACTGTCCATAGAACAACTGCAAATACAGCGGATAATAACTTCAGGCTGAAATTCTTAAATATCTTCTCTTTCATGCTTCAACCTGCCTCTCCATATCCTGAAAGACTTAACATCTATATTCTTTCTACGGATATATTCCAGTTTATTCTTTAAAGAATCTGCATCAATATCGTGTATTAATTCACCACCAAAAGCTACGGAAACCTTACCCGTTTCCTCTGATACAATAATTGTCATACTGTCTGTAGCTTCGCTTATTCCGACTCCGGCACGGTGTCTTGTTCCTAAAGCCTTGCTAAGATTAACATTATCTGTAAGTGGAAGATAACAGGTAGCTGCAACAACCCTGTTACCCCTAACTATAACTGCACCATCGTGAAGCGGTGTATTATGCTCAAATATATTAATAAGAAGCTGGCTTGTGACAATACCATCTACAGGTATTCCTGTCTTTATATACTCTTCCAGAAGCATATCCTGTTCTATAACTATCAATGCACCTGTCCTTACCGCTCCCATCCTGTAGCACGCATCAACAATTTCGTCAGCTGTCTTAACACTAAAACGCTCATCTTTATTGCTGTTATCACCAAAATTCAGGAAATTAAGAACAAATTTCTTTCTTCCTAACTGCTCTAACGCCCTTCTTAACTCGGGCTGGAATATAATAACAAGTGCTATAATTCCAACACTTATCGTCTTTCCTGCTATCCACAATATAGTCTTTAAGTTAAGCAGATATGCAACTACCGCGAATAAACCTACTACTATAATTCCTTTAAGCAAAGCCCACGCTTTAGTATTCATTATCCATAACAGAATATTATAAAGAACAACCGCAATAATAATTATCTCTATAATATCTGTCCATGTAATCCTTGGTATATATAATCTTGAAAAATAATTCTGCAACAGATTACCTGATGTAGTCACATTCTCACCACCCTTTTAATTTCTATATGATAAATATACTATTATTTATCAAAAAATATCATATCTTCGTCTTCTTCTGTGGCAGCAGTTGTTGATTTAGCCTGTCTTACATCACTTATATCTGAGGCTTTCCTGGTCTTTCTTGCATTAATCTGCTTAACCTTTACATCCTCACCTGCTACATTAATCTTAGGCACAGCCTTTACATAATAATAGTATTCGTCATCTTCATACTGTACATACTCTGTTCTTCTGAAATCAACTGCAAAGAACATAACATTACAGATATAACCTGCAAGTGCACCTAATATAACTCCGATTACAATAAGAACTATATTAAATTCAGTCTTAAATACAATCTCGCATACAACAAGAATTATGAACTGTAATACACTTCCTATTCCTATAGCGTAACCCCATGCATAGTCAATCTTAAGTCTTCTTATTATGTATACAACAATTACTGTAACTGCAAGTGCTGCAATTAACACTATCATCTGCTTGTCCTTAACAAGACTTTCTATTAAATAAGAAACCTGTAACATACTCTCTGTTAAAGATTTGTTAGTAACTGCTGCTTCGTAAGCACTGGCTGTATTAATTATATAATAAATTATTACACCAAAGCTTACAGGTATTGCCGCAAGAAATGATGAGCATAAACCTACAGCAACCGGTATAACATAAGGTATCTTAAAACCACACATAATTACTGTTAATATTAGCAGATATCCAAGCTTTGGTGTAAATCTGAAATATAACAGATACATAAGAAGCACTACGCACAATGCAATAAGTGCAAATTCTACTGATATTGCATACAAGTGTGCAATCATAAATATCGAAAGCATTACTATTGTAAAGCCATTAGGCAGAAATGCACATATAACCGATACTAATACTGCTATTATAGGACTATTAAGCTTATCCATATAGCCGATAGAGGCATTAAGCATAAGAAATGAAACCAATGCTGCTATAAACTTAGCCACCGGTACAATATATATATCATATTTGTTGTAAAATCTTTTAAAATTCTCTTTGAGTTCTAATAAAACCGCCATTATATCCTCCATATTTACTTTCTTTTCTTCTGGCTGTTATAAAATCTTTCAAGCTTATTAAGTCTTGAAAAATATTTCTTAAGACCTTTTCTTGAACGTTCATACTGGACATTATATACAACAGCTGCTATTACTGTAAATATAACTAACATTCCTATATAGTATATTGCCACTCTCCTGCCAAATGCAAGATAGTCCATTGAATTAATATTCTCAACAAGTCCCTCTGCATTGCATAATACATACATAATTGCAACTATCATAAATGCAAATGTTGTAGTTATTAATGTCTTTAAAATACCGAAAGCAATGAAATCACCTTTGAAATATTTCGCTGTACGAAGCATTTTCCTGCCCTCGTTCTTTTCATATATAGCCATCTTAGTCATCATCTTAACTTTATTCTCATTAAGCACAACTTTCACCTCATTATTCATTTCATAAATATGCTATTGGTTATATAACAGCATTTTATTAAATATAGCATATTTGACATTAATTGTATATTACAATTTGCGAATGTCCTCCGCCTGCTGCTGTTACAATTCTTACTTTTCTTCCCTCAGCAGTAAATGTTCTGTCACTTGAAGCAGAAAGATAATTGCTCCATACCTGACTATATTCTGATGGGAGAAGCTCACTTAATACACTATTAATCTTGCTGTCAAAACCGCTTCTCTGCTTGATATATATAATAGAAACTTCTGGCTGTATTATTATTTCTCCATAATAAGTATCATTTTCTGTATATATGTATACATTAGAATATTCTCTTGTAAATCCCTGATTACAAAGTATGTCTGGCAGATCTGTACTCTTCATTCCGTCACTGTTTCCAGTTGATGAACTGCTGCTTCCTGTGTTAGTGCTATTGGTATTCGATGAATTAGAGCCTGAATTGTTAGAGGTATTGCCTGAATTATTGTTATAAGACCCATCTGAATTATTAGATGAATCATCTGCAATATAGCCTCCGTCAGAACTACCATTATCTGTACCACTGCTGTTACCATCATCATAGCTTCCTGCCTCACTGTTATATGAGTAGCCCGTTCTGCCTGATGTGCCACTATTAGAAGTCCCTGATGAGCTGCTGTTAGATGAATTAGAACCCGTAATGCTTCCATTACCTGTGTATACAACATATCCATTGGCTGAACCTGCTGATACACTCTTTATTCCCTCAATAGCTACGGCATCTGACACATCTCCTACTGTCGCTGTAAGTGCCGCAACACCTACATTATTAACAGTTACAACACCATCTGAATCAACCTTCATAATATCCTCATTACTGCTTGACCACACAAGTGCCTTATCAGTATTCTCCGGCTCTACAACTGCAGCTGCTTTAAATGTTGTGCCGACAACAACAGCTGTATCATCCATTAATATCTCAACCTTAGTAAGTGACCTGTCAGCTACACTGTTGTTAGATGAATTATTCTGTGGTTTCAAATTCTTCTCTGTCAATGTCATTCCAACAGTATTATCCCCACTTTTCTTATTATTAGAACTTACAGCTCCTGCTATAATAACTGAAAAAAGAGCAATTACAGCTATTACAATAAGTACAATTGCAATTGGGGACAGCTTAGTTCTTGTATTTGCTGTGCCTTTTGAATTATTATCCTTTTCGTTGTGCATCTTTATCTCCATTCTTAAACTATCTCATCAGGAAGCTTCCATTGCTCTGCCTGATACTTATAATCTTCCGCCATCTGTCTGAACTGTGCTATCTGTTCTATATCTTCTGATGTTTCTGAAAGCTTGTCATAACATCTGCTAAGAGCATACAAAGGCTTATTACCTCCGCTTGTAATATCTAATACGCTTGAAGTTTCATATATTGCATTATAATACCACATTGCCGCTTCTGCATAGTCATTTATATCATAATAATAATTGCCAAGTTCATAACATATCTCTGAGCTTGGATTATCAGCAACACACCTTAAAGCAAGCTTAAAGAATTCTCCCATATCACCTGCTATGCGGTATATTTTAACAAGTACACAGTTCACTTCCTGTCGAATGTCGTCACTTCTGTTCTCATTAATAAGAATATCGGCAAATATATCTTTAAAATCCATAAAATCTTTATCTGAACCAGAAATATAAAGCTCCTTGCATAACATAGTTATAACATAGTCCTCCAACTGTGTTCCCCTGGCAAATGCTTTAATATATGTAGAGAAATCCCTCCTGCTGTGGTCTGATACTGGTCTGTGCAGTATCTCTATATCACTGTCATATACCACAGGTGTAAGCCTTACTGTTTCATGAATTGGTGATGTCCATACGAAAGGCCTTAACCTCTTAAAAAGCTTTGGCCTTAATTCTCTGTGTACATTGTACACAGAGTTATAGTCATTATCATTAACATAATACATCTGTACTATATCTATCTCTGGAAGAAGCATTGATTTCAGGTCTTTTAATGCCTGATTATTGCGTTCATCTAATATCTCATCTGCATCTGCACTGAATATATAATCGCAGGAAGCTAATGAAAATGCGTAATTTCTGGCAGCGGCAAAATCGTCACACCATTTATAATCATATACTTTATCTGTGTATTTATGTGCTATATCTTTGGTTGAATCAGTCGAACCAGTGTCCACTATTATTAATTCATCATAAGTTCCTGCGTATGAAATAAGACAGCGTTCTAATATTGACTGTTCATTTTTTACTATCATACATAAGGTGATTGATATCATTTTCGTGGTCTCCTTATAATTGTTTCCTGTTCATAAGTATACCATATCAGTTTTTATGTGGATAGATTTTTAATTAAAAAAGGAGTTTGTGTTTGATATGTCACCTGTCTACTGGTACGGGTGGCAATCTAGCACAAACTCTTTTTAGGTTTTCATTATTATTTTTTTATCATTTCAATACTTGAATTTATTTATTCCAGCTATTTATTTTAAGCCTTTTTCAAGGTCTGTAAGCATTATGTCTAATGCCTGTATTCCACCTTCGGCTGTGTACCATACATTTGAATGTTCAAGATATATTATATGGTTGTTTTTGTAGGCATCTGTTGTCTTTACAAGTTCATTTTCCACTATTTCTTTAGCAGTCTTAGCACCTGCTGTTGATATTGCGCTATCTCTGTCCATAACAAATATATAATCAGGATTCTGCTGTACTACTGTTTCAAATGAAGATTCATTGCCGTGTGTTGATGTTGAGCCTGCGGCTGTAAGATTGTTAAAGCCTGCTTCTACACCTATTAAAGAGCATCTTCCATCATTTCCAAGAAGATTAAAGCTTCCGCTTGTTGTCATACCTACTAATGCTGTCTTTCCTGATGATATCTTCTTTATTGCATCTATTCTTGCTCCAAAATCAGACATAAGTGAATCAACTTTATCTTCCATTCCGAATATTGAAGCTATTGTCTTTGCATTTTTAGATACGCTATTTACAAGTCCCTCATTAGTATCTGTTGCAAGATATACTACTGGTGCTATTTCACTTAAAGCATCATAGCTCTTTGATAAACGTCCACCAATAAATATAATATCTGGTTCACACTCCATAACTGCTTCTAAATCAGCCTCTTTTATTGTTCCAAGATTTTTAATTGATGCATCATTTGAATATTTTTCAAGGTAATCAATACTTGTTGATGCCATTCCTACTACTCTGTCACCTACGCCAAGTTCATCTATAATATCTAAAGATGCAAGGTCAAGAATTGCTATTCTCTTAGGATTATAAGGAACTTCTAATTCAATTTCATTCTTTGAAGCATCAAGCGAAGTGATTGTCACGCTTGTCTTTTCTTCTTTAGTACTTTCATTATCAGACTTATCAGTACCACACGCTATAAGTCCTACTGCCATTACTGCCATAAGTGCCATTAATAATAATTTCTTAAAATGTTTTTTCATATTTTACCTTTGTGGCTTACTGCCACTTCATCCTTTCTTTAAATTATAATATATCCCAAGCCGTATACATTACTAAACCAATACCAGTAATAAAAGTGAATGGAAAATTCCACTTTTGACATCCTGCCATTATTTAATAAATTTAATAATATATAGACAATGGTTTTCCCTTAATCTGCATAATCTCAAATTCTACATTATATATGGAAGATAAATTTTCCTTAGTTATAACTTCTTCAACTGTACCAAATGAAGCAATCTTTCCGTCTTTAAATGCACATATATAATCAGAATAAAATGCCGCATAATTAATCTCGTGCAATACAAGTATTACTGTTTTTCCAAGTTCATCACATAATCTTCTTACTATCTTCATAAGATTACTTGCGTGATAGATGTCGAGATTATTAGTCGGCTCATCTAGAAGAACATATTCTGTATCCTGTGCTATAACCATAGCTATATATGCTCTCTGCCTTTGTCCGCCTGAAAGTTCATCTATAAACCTTTCCCTGAAAATTTCTAATTCCATATAGTCAATAGCTTTGTCAATCATTTCCTTATCTTTACTATTAAGTCTTCCTCCTGAATGAGGAAATCTTCCAAATGCAACAAGTTCTTCTACAGTAAGCTTCATCTGGATATTATTAGTCTGTGTAAGTATTGCCAGATGCTTTGATAATTCCTTGCTATTCCATTTGTTTATATCTTTCTTTTCTATAACAACTGAACCATTATCCGGTGCAATAAGTCTTGATATTATACTCATAACAGTTGACTTGCCTGCACCATTGGGTCCAATGAGCGATGTAACCTTTCCTTTTGGAAGTAAAAAACTGACATCATTGACAACTGTCTTTTCATCATATTTTTTTATAATATGGCTAATATGCATAACTGTAATTCCCTTCAAATTATTTTATTAATTATGCCTGCTTCCTTTTAATATTAAATATAGAAAATATATGCCGCCTGCAACTGTTATAAATACACTTATTGGAATAGAATAAACAAACACTCTTTCAACTATAAACTGTCCTCCAATAAGTGCTATTACACCCATTAACGCCGCACCAGCTATAAGCTGTGTATGTCTGTATGTTTTTAACAGTTGTCTTGAAATATTAGCAATAATCAGCCCCAGAAATGATATCGGACCAACCATAGCTGTTGCAACTGCTATACACAAGGTTATAGCCAGTAACAATCTTCTTATACATCTGTCATAATCAACACCCAGGTTAATTGCCTGTTCTTTTCCAAGAGTTATTACATCAAGCAATGCAAATTCTTTTCTAAAAATCACAACTATAAGTGCAAGTATAATCACCGAAAATATAATTATCCCTGAATTAATATTACTAAAGCTTGCTACAAGCGAAGTCAGAAGCGTGTCATATTCATTAGGATCCATAACTCTTGTCAATGTACTCTGGATACTTGAGAAAAATGAAGTCAATACAGTTCCAACAAGCAATACATACAGCACATTATGTCCTGTCATCTTAAAAAGCCAGCTATATACAACAGTCGCTATAATTCCCATAAGTACAAGGTCTACAAGAAAACTAAGATTATCATTGGTAAATAATATGCTTCCTGAACCTAACACAAATACAACTGATGTATGTATAAGTGTGTATAAGGCATTCATTCCCAATAGACACGGTGTAACAATTGTATTATTAATAACAGACTGAAATATTATCGTTGCCGCTCCTATTGCAAATGCTGTTATTATCATCGCAATCACTTTAGGTATTCTTAATTTCATTGCATATCTTAGAAGTTTATGATTATGAAACTTAACACCTATAAAAAGAAATGCCGCAACAATAATAATGGCTATTAATGCAATAACAATAAGCTTTATAATATTTTTTCTATAAGCTCTTTTGTTCATAACCTGCTCCATTCGTATCTTTAAATAAAATTTTCTTTATATCAATTGCTTTTCTTCCATATCTTAATCTGTATAAAAGCATTCCTATAAATATAATGCTTCCTAATATTCCAACAATCAGCTCAATTGGTAATTCATATGGTTTAATCACAATTCTGCCAATCATATCGCAGACCAGAACAAATATTGCACCAAATAAAGCGGTATCAATAAGCGTTCCTCTTATTTTGTCACCCTTAAACATTGCCACTATATTAGGAACAATTAAGCCTATGTAAGAAATTGAGCCAACGACAACAACAACAGAAGCCGTTATCATTGCGGCAATTGTAAGTCCTCCAAACAACACAATATCATATGGAACACCAAGATTTTTAGAAAAATCTTTTCCCATACCAACTATATTAAAATGATTAGCAAATACAAATGCTAATATAATAAGAGGCACAACCATATAGACTATTTCATATCTTCCTTTAAGTACTAATGAAAAATGTCCAACAAGCCAAGTGGATAACGCCTGTGTCATTTCATACTTATATGCAAGGAAATTAGTTATACCGCCTATAACGTTACCAAACATAATTCCAACGAGAGGAACCATTACCACATCTTTATATTGAACTTTCTGAATAAACCAGACAAATACCCAGGTACCAAGAATAGCCGTTACAAAAGCAAAACCCGCTCTCTGCCATAATGTTGAATTAGGAATAAATAATAATGCCAGAAGAATTCCAAGCTGTGCTGATGAAATCGTTGCTCCTGTTGTTGGCGATACAAACTTGTTCATACATAGCTGCTGCATTATAAGTCCTGCAACACTCATTCCCATACCTGTACATATAATTGCTAACAATCTAGGTAATCTTGAAACAACAAATATCATCAATGCATTATTATCATTTGTTAATAAATCTTTGATATCTATATCAATAACACCAACAAATATAGATATTAATGATAATGCAAGCAGAATTATTGCAAGAATAATTTCTGTACAGTACTTTTTCAACCCATAGTTCCTCCTTTCCTTACTTTTGTTAGTTATTGCTAACTTGCGACCAGCAAATTATATTACATACTAATTTAGTATGTCTATAACTTACTTTTTTGTAACTTTGAGCTCTATTTTTCATACCTTATATTCTCAGTTGCTATATCATTTCTATTACTATAACCTTTAGCAAATTGTTCTAAATTATCAACTATATCAACAATATCGCTATATTCCTTATTGATTTCATATACTACTATCTTTGGCGGCATTTCCTTTATTACATTTCTGTTAATAAGTCCGCTTGCCTCTAACTCCTTTAACTGTGACATCAATACCTTTGGTGTTATATCATCAATTTTTTTCTGTAATATAGAAAATCTGTTGTCGCCGTTTATTATGTGTGCAACTATCCTAAGCTTCCACTTTCCACCTATCAGGTCATCTATAAGATTAAATGGGCAATTATAATTATCTTTTATTTTGGAATAAGTATCTTTCATAAACACCTCCTGAATTAATTCCAATAAAAATATTCTAATAAAAACAAAAAAGCAGTGAGATAGCCAATCTGACATCAGTCGGATTTATGCAAAATGCTACTCACTGTTTAATATCTGTATTATATTTAATTGTATGCTGATTTTTTTCTTTTGTGCTCATTATATCATATGCCCTGCGTTGCTTTTCCACGCATCCGAAGTTTCGAAGAAACTTCTAAGTGACTACGA
>ERZ779671.1300-NODE-1300-length-10946-cov-2.789551_pt1 | contig 10946 bp, 8 predicted proteins | sample MGYA00511074_ERZ779671 | MGnify/ENA primary metagenome ERZ779671 (study PRJEB29588, sample SAMEA2158454) | human gut metagenome | biome: human gut; feature: human-associated habitat; material: faeces | place: Denmark | collected 2008/2010 ... | reverse complement strand
GCAGACCGGTAGCGCCCCGGGCACCAGTGGACAACTGGCGGATCAGCTTGACTCCAGCCTCATCCAGCTTGTCCAGATAAGCCTTCCATTTCGATGCGCAGACCGCAATAGCCAACTCCGTCTTATTGTTGTAACAGCGGAACAATGTGGCACGTCCCACACCGGCTTCTTTTGCGACCTCATCCATGCTGACCGCTTCGATTTTCTTTTCCACAAAAAGCCGGAACGCCGTATCGATGATCCGCTGGTTGCGCCCTTGCTCTTTATCCATCTGTTTCTCAGATTTTCCCATTTTTCTCTTCCTTTTTCATACATTCTTACTGTTCATTTTATGGTAAAAGGCTGTGACTGTCAACGACTGTAAAAAGCTAATGTAAAAGTGCCTTGCAGATTCCTACGAATTTTCTTGTATTTAAAACGCCAATATCGGCGAAAAAAATACAAAAGCAGGTAATTTTGTATTATAAAAATGCTTTATTTTCGCCAAGTACGCAAATAAAAGAAATTCCGTACAAAAATTCCTGATTTCGGAACTTTTTTGTACGGAATCCAATGTTTTTATACTATTTACACCAAACTGACTTATCAGTTACTTCTTCTGTCGTGTCAGGAGCGTAACAGCTTCGCAGTGGCTCGTTGGTAAATCCGAGGTGATATGGGAATTCCCGTACTTTTCTTTTAACCTATATTCATCCAGTTCAATCATCAGTTCCACATATGCTTCTCTCAATTCTCTCGGAGACATAGTTCTGGCAAATCCCATATACTTTTCATATTTCTTTGCTCTGCGTTCCTCTTCCTCTGATGCATATATTGTCTTTTCATTTTTAAAGCGATCTGCCTCAGACTCATCAAGACAAAGTGAAACAGCTACAATATGTTTGCATATGATTTTCTTTCCATTTGCCAAAGGACAATCGCAGGTGGACTTTCGCGGATGCTCCATATCAACATGAACATGATAATTTCCATCTCCACTACCTGCTACTATACCTTCGCAGCTTCCATCTTCATTAACAGTATACGAAAGAACTTTATTCTGTTTATAATATTCCATACCACGCCATACAGACTTACTACTGGCAATATCAATCACTCCCATAAAGTGCCTCCGTAAATTATTCTTTCTGTATCGGTCACCCTATCAGTCACCCCAACGGTCACCTTCTTTGTTTTATGAACAACTCTCACGATTTATACTAATTATCATCAGCTAAGCGATATCTTCTATTATTTGTTGTGCCTTCATATTCAAGCCCTGACATTTCTTTCAGTATAGCTCTTGTACGGGCAGGGCTTAATCCAATAGCTTGTGCGATATCCGTTGTCTTAGACAATCCATTTTCCTTCAAATACTTTCTAATCAACTGATAATTCTCTTCTGTTTTTCTATGTTTATTTGGTTCGCTTGTTTTGTTCGCTTGTTTTGTTCGCTTGTTTCTTAAATTCAAGCGATAAACGAGTCCTGTCAGGATTATAACTTTCTTCCACCACAGGCATTGGCCAACCTTCATTCTCCCAAACTTGATAAATATCTGGAATACCACTGCCAGCTCTTTCACCAATACCAATCATATTAAACATCTTCATTAGTGTTTTATTTCTAGGATCTGAAATACCACCACGAAGCATCTGCTTTTTACCAGTGCGAATGCTACCAGGATTCTCGATAACCAACTTGTCATCTTCCTTCTTAATCACTACACCGCAAGGCAAGAAATAATCTATATTAACCAAACAATTAACTAAAGCCTCTCGAACTGCCTTATGAACTGGAGTATCATCCACCCTCGTAATACCTTCAAGCTTAAAAGGCTTCTTAATATCCTTTGCAATTTTGCTATTTACTCTAAAGAAGAAATCAAATACATTACCGCTCCAATCACCGGAGCTAGACTGCAAGCGATCTGTCCAACGTATTGTTGGGTCCAGCATCTCTCTATAATCTAGGAAATACTCTGGAAATTCTCTTACGATATGATATTCTTCACCGAACATAAGCAACCCAGCTGTAGTAGGATGTAATTTACCATCCTCACCAAATCCTGCTGCACCTATTCTCTCTAAATACTCATCATCTGGTAAATTATTAAATACGTGCTCTGGACGATAGCTCTTATGATGATTTCTGAATCCCTTCAAGGACTCTGTATCAATTGCAGAAATATCAAACTGTTCTACAATCTTCATATCCTCTGTCTCATCCGCAGCATCACGGAGCATACCTTTAATTTCTACCTTTGAGCAATGATAGTCGCCTTCCCAATCTCTACGATAGCAGCCACCAAATAAATCGTTATTAATATAAACAGGCTTCTGCTCACGTTTAGCTCTTGGTACATAAATAACCAGAATGGTATCGCCATTAACCTCGTAGGACTCCACATTTTTATCCGATAGCAAATTAATGCTTACCTTCTTAGTATCATGAATTGTGTTCCAAAAGTTTCTCTTAAGTTTATCCGCATTTTTAAGTCCAGTAGTATACCAAGTTCCATCCTGCCGCTCTCCAACGCCAAGAATAATAACACCACCATTAGAATTGGCAAATGAGGAATACGACTCCCATAATGCTATAGGCAATCCACCTTCTGCCTTTTTCACTTCTCGGCAGTTATCTTCTTTATATTTATCAAAGTTCGATAAATCAAACAAATCTGACATATGAGATTCTCAGCTCCTTTCCTCCATATACATAAACGAATTCTCAAAAATTATCAATTCAATTTTTCAGCCCATTCTGCTTCCTTGAAGCCAACAAGCACAGTATCTCCATTTACAACAAGTGGACGCTTTACCAACATTCCATTTGTAGCAAGTAACTGAATCTGTTCCTCTTCACTCATTGCAGGCAGCTTGTCCTTAAGCTGCATTTCTTTATAAAGAAGCCCGCTAGTATTAAAGAACTTCTTAAGGGTCAGTCCACTCTTCCCGTACCATTCCTTTAATTCGTCATAAGTAGGATTCACCTCTACAATATGGCGCTCAGTATATTTTATATTATGCTCATCCAGCCATTTTTTAGCCTTTTGACAGGTTGAACATTTGGGGCAACATATAAATAACATTTGTGATTGCTCCTTATCTTCATTTTCCATTGGCATAACTTGGCTAATATCTATATCTAGTGTATTAACAGTATACACTTTTGAACCTGTAATATCATAAACTCTTGTTTTCGCATCAACATCAAAAAGCAACACATTTGTACCAGTTGATACTGCACTTTTAAACTTAATTCCATCAAAACCAAGTCTTTTAATATATTCACAGAGAAATTGTGTCGGTGCATACTCTATTTGATCTCCAAAATTAGGCTTAGAAAACTCTTCAGAAATTCTATGTAAGTCCGCAACTATAGAATACTCTTCCTCCTTTATTTTTTCGGGCGAATATGTAAAATCAAATATCTTAGCATCTCTGATGATTTCTATAGTGGCTATGTTATACATTTTCTGCATCTGTGGCCGCATTTCCAATATTGCCGTTTTAATATCTTTTGCAGTATATAAATAGCTTATTCCTTTTGGATTAGCTCTCCCCTCTTTTGCATAAGCATTCGGCGGAGCATCAGAATTACTTTTATCAAAACCATAGAAGTCCTTTTTATTATTCAACAGATTATCTATTTTTTCTGTAATTCTTCTCCTCTTTTCCTCATCACCACATAGGTAAATGGACGCAATATTCATTGCTGATTCATTAAAAATGTCAGTAGCATCAAATTCTAAATTAGAAAACTCATCCTTCATTATCTCAGAAAGAGCTATTACCATATCATTTTTAAAGAAATCTTGTTCAGTATAATCTCGTGCACGATACAAAATATCACCTTTTGATATAGTACACGTTGCTTTTTCTGCGATATCAGATATCTTTTTTAGCAATTCACTTTCTGGAAAAAATCTGTTTTTGTCTTTACTTCTTCTGCAAAACTTTCCCATAACTTTTGTGTATTGTAATCAATATACATCAATAGGATAAACAGCATAATAACCCAATACGTTGTTTCATCATCAGAATCCTTAAACGCTTCGATATTTTTATATTTGGATGCAAATTCTATCATTTCTTCTTTCGTAGCAGATGCTTGTTCACTTATTGAATCATTTTTTGTTTTATTAATACTTTTCATTTTAAGCTGGTCTCCTACAATCCGAATTAGACTATCAATTACTATCGTGATGAAAAATTTTTTAATATTGTTTCATCATCATGTTCCATTGTTTCATCGGAATAATAACAAAAACTGATACTATTATCGTTACTAAAATAGGTATATAAGGATGGTCTTAACAGTTTGGTTTTATCAGCATTAAATTCGCTTCTATGCCCATTATTAGGATTTCTTCGAACTTTAAATATATTTTACTTGGATCCTCCGAATCACTCTTACTCAAGGATTGTATCATTGCATTTTTTCTATTTCAGATACATTGTTGGGAATACTTGTAGGAATAAAAGTTCCTAGCCTTTCTATAAATTCTTGAAGGATATCTCCTAAATTTTCATTATACTCTATTTCAAAATATTCTCTTAATTGCCTTGCATCTATTAATATACCAGAACTATTGGCTTCAACTTGTAAATCATACTAAATGTTCTTCCCCATGGCTTTTATTGTTATCTAACTCGCCCTCAACATATCCACTAGTGTTGAATTTATTACCGACAAGATAAAATGTCCATTTAACATTTCTCATATTAAATCCATCGTCTTTGCGTATTACTTGCATATATTTTTTAACCTGTGATAATTGATCTTCTCCCAGGGCAACAGTAGGTCTTTTTAACTCAACCACAACATTTTCCGTACTCGTAGGGAGTTGAGTTGCCGGATTTCACCGTCTCGACCTGATATTCGGTCATCATTTTATCAGTATCACATATGCCCTAGCTTCCATTAGATTTGAACTATCCGGAAATTCCGAATAGTTCATTTAAACTGATCGGATAACTGACCACTCTTGTAATTATGAGTTCTTCGAATTTTTCGAATAACTGAATCCTGTTGCAGATAAATACTATAAATAAACCTTTCCTTATTTTTCGAGCAATTTTATCATTCGCTGAACAATACGTTCAACCTGCCCGGATTCTACTCTTTGATCAAACGAACCATTACAAAAATGATCTTCTCGCAATAGCATCGTTAGCAAAGCTGAACATAAATCATAGTCAGCATGTTCCAATCGTTTTAACTCTTCGTTACAATTTACAGGTTCTGTGGTCATGTAATCCCAGTAGTTTGTTTTTAGGTCACCAGTCTCTTCAAGCACCTCATAGCTATTGGTAACATTTATATTTGAGAGCAACTGCCTAAACTTCATTATCTTTTCTTCGTTTGTCATCCCTTGCTCCTCTCCGGTAAATCAAAGTGTGTTTCCGCAATGGTATTCAGTTGCTTAGCAATATCCGAAAATGGCAAATTCAAGTCCAATGTTCTGACGGTAATCTGGTTACCGTGCATTTGATACACGTTGTCCGGTTGAATCTCTTCTTCCGTTTTTGCATACAGCAACATCCCGGAAACCTTATGATCTTCATCTCCAAATTCATAATCGCGATTCTTCACATACGTGAATATCTGGTACATATTATTTGAATGGAGCGTATGTTTGTCATACTGCGTTTGAGTTGTATGACTATAATATTTTGCATCAATAATCAGTACGGTATTACCTTTTTGCAGATGAATATCACTCTGCATTACCGGCAGCATCGTTCTGCTTCCGTCGTCCACAGACCAAGGTATCTGAGAGGCACTGACTGACAGCTCAGGAAAATGCTTACTGTAATACTCAAGAATAAATTTCTCATACAGCCTACACATACGTTGCTCATCCGCAAAGGATGCAAGCCTATACTCTCCTGCATCTGTTGTGATAAGCATACCCTCAATTATCAGCTGGCAAATACTTATAAGCATCCTGTAAGTCTGATTATTTCGCTGAAATCTAATTGATAACCACCGTATGGAGGTTGGCTCAAGCGTATCAACGTCGGAAAAGAATAACATCTTCTTTTTCAAATCATCCTTGTACTCCGCCTTAACCTTGGCGTTTCGCAGTAACATCATAACCGTCGTCTTGATTATTTGATTAAAAAGATTATTCTCAGACAACTCGTCATAATCACATGTCAGTAACTGCTTACGTACCAGTCGATTCTTAATCGTTTCCGGCATGTTAATCTTCCCGCGCATTACCGGGAGTTCCTCCTGACGGTTTATATACTCCCGGTAGAGACCTTGTTTCAGCTGAATTCCAATCCCTCTTGCAAGAATCGCAGCCAATAGATCATACATCTCATCAAACGATTCAACTGCTACATCTTCATAGTTTTCCTGATTCAATGTTTGAAAAGCGTATGATAGCATATAATATATGTTTTTGATTAGTATGCTCTTATCTCTTGTCATTGAAACACACCGTGCAAGATGTTCTCCCACCGCTGTAACTTTGAACTTTCATCAAACCAGTATTCACTGAGCATCGGTAAAATATCAAAATCAACCACGTCCTTCATCCATTCTTCTGTGCAGTCATCCGCATTACAGAAATAGCTATGCCCTATGCAGAAGCCTTTACCCAGCGACTTATCCTGAGCTATTTCCTTGTTGAGTTCCTTAATACGCTCAATGAGAGTGTTGAATGTTTCATTTGCAAAACTATTCTGATAATTGATAAATCCTTCCGAATCAAAGCCTGGTTCCATATCGAAAAAGCTGAATCTACGTCTTAATGCATAATCAATCATTGCCAGACTTCTGTCTGCGGTATTCATCATTCCGATAATATGTAATCTCTTAGGAACCGAAAAGCTCAGGCCATTATATGCAAGCGTTGCTTTTTTATCTCGATAATCTGCCTCTATCAGCATCAGCAGTTCTCCGAAAATCTTGCTCATGTTTCCACGGTTGATTTCATCTATGATGAAGAAATAGTCTTTATCTGGATGGTTTGCAGCCTTTTTGCAAAAACGATAGAAAATACCATATTTTAGTTCAAATCCATTTTCCACAGGCTTATAGCCCATCATGAAATCTTCATAAGAATAATTCTGATGGAACTGAACAAATTCGATACGGTCATCATCTTTTTCACCCATCACAGAGTAGGCTAATCTTTTAGCTGCAAATGTCTTTCCAACTCCTGGTGCTCCTTGCAGAATAATGTCCTTTTTCTTTTTCAGAACCGCTGCAAGCCTATCGTATTTGGCTTCTGTCATATAGACTTCTCTTAAAAAATCTGTTTTCGTATATTCGGTATTGCCTTTCCCTGACGGAGCCGGATTTTCCTCTCGGATCATGTCTATGATAAAATCATATTCTCCGCGTGTAAGCTTAAACAAGCTGCCCTGTGTCATAGAAAAATATTCCATCTTCTCAAGCTCTGAGCATTCTTTCAACGTCGAAAAATCAATAGGAGAGGAAAGGCCCTCTACTTTCTCAAAATAGATTTTTTTCCCATCTTGCTCCGCACTAACGCGTAGAATTGCTACGATCTGCTTTACTGGTGTCGATTCATAACCAATTACCATATCACCAGCCTTAGCATCTAAGAAGTTCTGAAAAATCCTGCGTTTATTTCCATTGTCGTTATAAAGGGTATAGTCCTGAACCTCACCAATCGGCATACTGGACATACTCCATATTTTAGGATTTGCATTTAAAAACCAGTAGCGCAAACCTGATGTATCATTCTTCAGAAGTTCTTCTTTTGTAATGTCAAAATAAGGCTTTAAGATATAGTCTTCAAAGAGCTGTGTTTCACTTTTGGGAACAACAATGCAAGTCGAGTTCTCGTTTGGCGTCCACCACTTTTTATTTCCAGAATAGGCACTTGTATCACGAGACTCCGTAATAACCGTATAACTTCTCTCATACCAGCCATCCTGCTTTTCTGGATTTTCATTTACTTCATCCGAATCAATACGTCCCAAAAGCCGTATGCTGTTTCCACGGCACAAATAGAAGAAATCACCTTTCTTCATTGTAGCCATAAAATCTTCGCCCTGAGATACTTTTGATTTACCCTTTGCAGCTGTATCCTTATGCACCACAATTACTTGTCTTGTTTCAAATGTTGCTGCCTCTACATCCGAAATACAGTCATTACCATGGCTTATCTTCCAGAAATTAGGCTCCAAATTTGCATACAAATTCACCTTAGACAAATCAACTCGTCCAAGAGCCTCTGCGAGCTCATCTCTAAGCTTCCAAACATAAGATCCTTCTTCATCCTTCTTGGCAATCTTGCCAACATAAAGAACTGTCCACCATTTACTTTCATCGTTGTCCCGCGACATGATTGGACAGTTTGTTTTATTTACAATCCTTCTGGCCAGCGCTGATGATCCTGAATTATAGAAATTCTTACTTTCACCGTATTTTATCGCAAGCTGAGTGCAGGTAGCCTTCCCTCCATAATCGAGAATGCGCTTCATTATTTCAAGGCTACTGTCTGTAAAAATATCCGCATCATTAAGCAATACTTCCCAATCATCGACTGATAATGCCGGAGTATAATCTGTTGGCCACCATTCATCTGATGTCAGTGCTGATTCATCTTTATTTAGGTATCTACTTATAAAGAATCCTACATCAATTGTCAGTGTTTTTAATTCCGGATCCGGATAGCACGTTCCCATTATTTGTGATGCAAGCATATTTTTGAGTTCTTCATCTTGCTTCAACTCGTCACAGATTTCATTATAGAAAGCAAAAAAATTACGAATGTTATCTGCATACGCGCCCTTTTTGAACGTATAATCACTTTCCAGCTCATTGGAAACTGCTTTGATCTCTGTAAGTTTATAAATGTAATATTTATCCGGATAACGCAGCCACAAATAGGTGCATATCGCATTTTCATACTGATAATGCTGTGCCGCACCATTGCCATATCTTTCGAGAAGGCTATTCGATTTCTGCTTGAAAGAGTCAATACGTTCATACACATCTTTGCCTTCATCAAAGAGCTCGATGAACATTGCTCTGACTTCTTCCTGTGCTATCTCCGCAAACTTGATAATCATTTTGGCAGGAAAGTTATTTACTGAAGCCAGCAGATTGCCCGTCTGCGACAATGCCTTTGTAAGCATTGCCGCAAAATCATCCGCATTAACATCCCAGTTCACCTGAAAGCATTTTACAGCTTCCCACTTATATTTTTCGTCCGGCCACTGTGTCTGTACAAATCGTTTCTTGTATTCAACAATCGCTGACTTTAGTCGCATTTTATTGAACATTACAAATCACCACCTTATCATTTTGCATTACGAAGACTCTTGTATATCTCATCTGAAAAAATACCAAGAACCTGCCGCTTCATCTCATCATTGGAGAGAAGCATGGAGAAGAAGTCCTGATTCTGTGACAATCCCTCAATCAAAGCGTCATCAATATCATCAAAATAGGAAAACTCAAAATCCTGCTGCGTATTGTTGCGTGCACTTGTCTTCAACTTTTCTGACTTCATCAAGATATCACGAATTTGCAGCATCGCTCTAACCACTAAATCATTGTCATAATTCTTACCGGTGCGGCTATTAATTTCATCTATGATCTCAGATAGTCTCTTTTCCTTGTCTTCTGTCAACCCAAAATGCTCTGCTGTCGGGAGCTTCATAACCGGATTGGCAACAAGATCAGCCGACTTATGCTCTTCGCCCTTCTTCTGTACGAAATTAGTAGCCTTAATCTTTCCATTCAGATTAAAACCACCGCCTGGATGTTTGATATTGATATAAGCCAGCAGATAAGACACAAAGTTATATTTCTTATGTAAATCTGTATCTTCAAAGCTGGACACCTGCAGAAGAAATTCATAGAAGCGGACAAAGCTTCTCATATCAGCTACGCACTGGCGCTGCGTATTGTATTCATAATGTTCAATCAGCTTCTTGCTCTTCTGAAGGAAAAAGGTTAATCTCTGTTTCTGCTTACCATTCACTTTGTCGGCATACAAGATATCATTAGCCGCTTCGATATCAGCCGGATCTAATATGCCATAAGCATCAATCTTAGCTTCCAGATCATATACAGCACTCGGTGTTACAGAATTAGCCAGTAATGTCGTTGTATAATATGGTGCGAAAGCAGATTTGATATCTTCATAGCTATTTACAAAATCCAGCACGAACGTCTTTTTATCATAAGGTGCACAGATACGGTTTAACCGGGACAACGTCTGTACCGCATTGACACCTTTCAGCTTTTTCAGAACATACATGGCACAGAGTTTCGGCTGGTCAAATCCGGTCTGATATTTATTTGCTACCAGGAGAACCTGATATTTATCCGTATCAAATTCCTTTGTAAGACGATCCTCTGGAAATCCATTCAAAGAGCTTTCCGTATACTCCAGCTCATCATCCGGAAACTTTACTTTTCCAGAGAAAGCCACCAATGCATGAATGCCCTCGTATCCTTTCTTCGCAATGTAATCTTCAAATGCCTGACGATACTTTACTGCACTCTGACGAGAAGCGGTAATCACCATTGCCTTAGCCTGACCGCCTAATTCCTGCATGACCGTGGTGCGAAAATGTTCTACAATCACTTCTACACGCTGCGCAATATTGGTATCATGCAATTCTATGAAACGTGCAATCTGGCGTTTCGCATCATTTGTTTTACAGCGCGGATCATCCTCAATTTCTTTGTTAATCTGATAGAAAGTAGAATACTCCGTATAGTTCTGCAGTACATCAAGGATAAATCCCTCTTCAATCGCCTGCTTCATGGAATATACATGAAATGCTTCCTTCTGTCCCTTTGTGTTCTGATGCCCAAAAAGCTGAATCGTGGTAGGCTTCGGTGTTGCTGTAAAAGCAAACATTGATACATTGGCCTGCTTACCATTTCGCTTGATTTCACTGGAAATCATATCTTCCACATCCGCTTCCGTATCTTCTCCGGATCCAAGCGTCATCGTGATAGC
>ERZ779671.1285-NODE-1285-length-11067-cov-1.879677_pt1 | contig 11067 bp, 10 predicted proteins | sample MGYA00511074_ERZ779671 | MGnify/ENA primary metagenome ERZ779671 (study PRJEB29588, sample SAMEA2158454) | human gut metagenome | biome: human gut; feature: human-associated habitat; material: faeces | place: Denmark | collected 2008/2010 ... | reverse complement strand
TACGGTTACCACGGATTGCCATGATGGCACGGCCGCTTCTGGAATTAACCAGATTAAATACTACAAACAATACAACCAGAATCAAAATAACACCGATTAAGAAAGTAGACTGTCTTGGTGTTCCGGTGATTCCCTTTGCACCATCGATAATCATTTCTCCGGTTCCCGACATATTAAGAGACTTGCTGTCATTGATTGCAAAATGCAGACCGTTTTCATCTTTTCCTACATAAAGAACATTGATGACATTCTTGATAATCTCTCCAAATGCCAGGGTTACGATTGCAAGGTAATCGCCTCTTAAACGAAGTACCGGAATTCCGATTAAGAATCCAAAGAATGCTGCAACAGCAGTTCCGATTAATAAAGCGATGATAAAACGCAGGGTTGGATTCATAGATGAATTTTCCATGCATCGGGTAAAGAAAGCACTGGAAAAAGCGCCGACACACATAAAGCCTGCATGACCAAGACTTAATTCACCCAGATAGCCTACACAGAGGTTCAATCCGATTGCAACGATAGAATAAGTACAAAGTGGTACCAAAAGTCCCTGCATCAGACTGGACATGCTTCCGGTTGCTACCAGAATCTGTACTACGGCAAAAATGACGATTACCATAGCATATGTAATCAAATTACTCTTTGTTGTCTTCTTCATTGTTTTTAAATTCATTTTACTCATTTCTGCCACCTACACTTTCTCATGGATTGGCTTACCAAGAATACCGGTAGGCTTAACCAATAACACGATAATCAATACGGCAAAAACGATAGCATCGGAAAGCTGTGAAGAAATATAAGCTTTTCCTAAGATTTCGATAATACCAAGAAGAATTCCTCCGATAAATGCTCCCGGAATGGAACCGATTCCACCAAATACAGCTGCAGTAAATGCTTTGATACCAGGCATAGATCCGGTATATGGAGTCAGTGTCGGATATGCCGAACACAATAACACACCTGCAATTGCTGCAAGTCCGGAACCAATTGCGAAAGTAAGTGAAATTGTCCCGTTTACATTTACCCCCATAAGCTGTGCTGCATCCTTATCCTCGGATACTGCCAGCATTGCCTGTCCTGCTTTTGTCTTTTTAATAAAAATCATCAGGCCAATCATGATAACAATACATGCAAGGACTGCCACTACCGTAACACCGGTTATGGTAATTCCGCCAATCTTGATATTCTGCAGTGGAACCACAGAACTAAAGGATTTGGTATCTGCGCCAAATATCAGTAATGCAATATTCTGCAGCAAATAGCTGACACCAATTGCGGTAATCAATACTGCCAGTGGAGATGCCTTACGCAAAGGCTTATATGCCACTTTTTCAATTATCACGCCAAGCACAGTGCAGACTACAACTGCAAGGATTACGCTCAAAAGCGGGTTCATGTTCATGCCGCTCATTGTCATAAATACGACATAGCAGCCAATCATGATAACATCACCATGGGCAAAATTCAGCATCTTAGCAATTCCATACACCATGGTGTAACCCAGTGCAATGATTGCATAGATGCTGCCAAGGCTGATACCGTTGATTAAATACGTTATGAATCTCATAACAACACCTCTTGCTTTCTCTTAGAATATATACCTCTATAATACATAAAAGGGGCTGCCATTGGCAACCCCTCTTTGGCTTATCTGATAAAATACATTACATTCCTACGTATTCACCATTCTGAATTACAACCGCTTTAGGATCTTTGTTTACTTCACCAGTTGCTGACCATGTCATTCCGCTACCTGTTGCACCATCAATGTTGACTTTTGTAATTGCGTCTTTCAATAAATCACAAATATCAGAAGCACTCATATCCGGTGTTGCATTTGCTTCTTCCAATGCTGCTTTGATTGCATAAATTGCATCATAAGCATCAGCTGCAAACTGGTTTGGTGTATCTTTATATTTCTCTTCATATTTAGAAACGAAGTTTGTAGTTTTTTCATCTTTCGAATCTGCTGCAAACGGTGTTAATAACATAAGTCCTTCTGCTAAAGAAGTATCGAAGTTCTTAACACCTAAGATTCCGTCCATACCGTCACATCCGAAGAATGTCGGTGCATATCCCATAGAATCTGCCTGGGTTAAGATAATAGATGCTTCTGTATAGTAGATTGGAAGGAATACCAGATCTGCTTCTGCATCTTTTGCTTTCTGTAACTGTGTAGAAAAATCTGTCTTGGAATCTGCAGTAAATGCTTCTTCTGCAACTACCTCAAAGTTCTGGTTTGCTGCTTCTTCTACGAATTTTGCTTCGATACCTGATGAATAGATATCTGAACTGTTGTAAATAATTGCCACTTTCTTGGCAAGGTTATTCTCACCGATATACTGTGCGGATTTTGTTCCCTGTGCAGAGTCTGTAAAGCATACCTGGAATACATTGTCGTTCTTGATTACATCTGTAGATGATGCAGATGGTGTAATCTGGAACATATTATCTGCTGCAGTTAAATCTGCCACAGATACACAAGGACCTGTTGTAACAGTTCCCATTAATACCTGCATACCCCAGTCTTTTAAGGTGTTGTATGCGTTTGCTGCCTTTTCAGGGTCTCCCTGATCATCCTGGAAATTATATTCAATCTGATGACCGTTAATTCCACCGGCTTCATTAATCTCATCGACAGCAATCTGTGCACCGTTCTGAACGGCTGTTCCGTAAATTGCTGCATCACCGGTAACCGGTCCAATTCCTCCGATATAGAATGCATCTTCATTTTTTGCTTCTTTTGAGCCACAACCTGCAAGGCATCCAACTGCCATCGCTGCGACCAGTATTACACTGACTATTTTTTTCTTCATAATAGTTCCTCCTTTAACTCCTAGGTTTCATGTGCCTTATCTTACTACATGAAAATTTGAAAAGCAATACTCATTTTCCCTGCTACTCCTTGATTTTTCTAGGTTTTTCATGTCCTTTGCCGCGTTAAAGTGCTAAAGACACATTGATTTTACTAGGTTGATTTATTTTAATATATAACCATAGGTTATATATCGCATTCCAAACCGGTATAGTTTAAAACTGCTCATAAATAAACGCCGGTGCTGCAGAATCCTTTGCCAGCATAAAATGCATCCATAGAATCATCAGCAGCAGGTAAAAGAAAATCACTTTACCAAGAAATACTGCCTTCTCATTCTGTCTTATCTTTCCGATAAAATTCATAAATCGCTTCATTTAAATCTACCAGTCCTTTCAATGCTGGATGGGAATTATCCTCAAAGTAATACTCCGTATATTCATTTCCACTTAAATCGGCACACTGCACACCATAATCTTCTGCTATGCATCTTATCTTTTCATAAAATGTGCTCCGCTCTTCTGCCATCAGCTCCGTATAATCATACCAGTATCCGTTAAAGGGAAGGATTACTACCAAAGGCTCGATTCCCTCCTCCCTGCAAATTGACAGAAAACATTCCAAATCCGAAAATTCCATGGAATCCAAGGTGTACTTCGGATTCTTATGTTTTCCATTGGCAATCAGCGTCTGGTACGTTCCTTTATATACGCTGTCAAACATGCCATAGGCGTTGCCATCCGAAAGCTTATGTCCTTCTGTTTCAGCTTCCTTTCGAAGCTGCTCCCAGGTAGCCTGTGACAGCTTTGCACCACTTTCCTTGCTCCTATGATTGCTGATTCCATCCATCAGTGCCTCTGCCATCACTTTATAATTATTCTTTTCTTCCAACAGTACCTTATGAAAATCTGCTTTTTTCTGCTCCAGCCAGCCTGGTTGTTCTGCTGTATTATCATCCTTCGGCTGATACCATTCCCTGGCTTTTTTTACTCTTTCTGACATGGTTTCATTATCTGCCATGATATTTTGCAGTCTGCCATTGATATAATCTTTGGTTTCCTGACTGATATCCGGATTTTCCAGCAATGCAATATATTCTTCTTCTGAAAAAGCAGCTTCAAACGCCGTGGATTTTACTCCATTTTCTTTAAACCACTGGGGCGAAACGATTAATACTGCCTTCTTATTGGCTGCCTGACTGCCCACCGCGCCCAGCGTAATGGCATGGGTCAGGCTCTGATACCCTGCTTTTCCTACATAAATGGGAGCCATATCCGCGCCATCAAAAATCGTATCTCCATGGAATCCACTGCCCTGTCCATGCCGCAGCTCCGAAGAGCCGAATATCAGCACTGCATTTTCATCGGCTGCCATCTTCTTTAATGTCCTGCCGCTTTGGGATTTTGCATCACTGACCCAGGTGCCTGCTTTTCCCTCTGCCGAAAAACCTCTGCCGCTGTATAAATGCAGTCCCACTATCGTAAGTGCGCATAACAGCAGCGAAACTGCAAATGCTTTTATCGTTTTCATGCTTACTTCTCCTGTGCTTTCGCTTCTACCAGTGCGATAATTTTCTCCGGTGTATCCATATCCTCTCTTGTTACTTCCGATGGTGAAATTACAACACCAAGGTTATCCTCAAGTTCCACCAGAAGTTCTACAAAGCTTAAGGAATCCAGTAAATCCTCTGCAAAAAGATTCATCGTAAGGTCTTCCCGGATGCTGTCATCCTCACATACTTTTTCAATAATATCCAAAATCTTTTCTTTCATCTTATAATCTCCTTTTTCTCTTTCTATTTTTCTTTGCAAACGATTCTGCATCTAAAATTTTTCTTCTATATATAAGTTGGGATAACCTAAATTGTAATAAAATGTCCTGAGAAAATCAGGAAACCAAACATCACCAGATTTAATGTGATTCCCCATGATGCCAGTGCATACCAGGTTTTCTTCTTATATTTCTTATAGAACTTCGACTTCTTCTGATAGATTTCCGTAACTGCCAGCAATATGCCATGATAGAGTCCGTACAAAATATAATGCACCGTCAGACCATGCCACACACCCATCACCAGCATATTGATAAGAAAGCCTGCTGCCGCACCGTTTAATCTGCTTTTAAACCATTTTTTGTGCATGGATAACATCATAAATCTGGAAAAGACAAAATCCCGAAACCACTCGGACAGGGAAATATGCCACCTTGCCCAGAATTCTTTCATATCCCGGCTGATAAACGGTTTCTTAAAGTTATCCGGTACGCAGATGCCAAGCATATAGCCGGTTCCCACTGCCATCAGACTGTATCCTGCAAAATCAAAAAACATATAAAAACCATAGCTGTATGCATAACAAACCATATTCCCTGCTGTCCGGTTCATGAACTGATTCATAATCTGATAGAAGAAATCCGCAAATACGAATTTATATGCTGCTCCTAAAACAAGCTTCTGTAAACCAATTCCAAACCGCTCAAGATATTCTCTTCTTCCCGGCACATTATGATAATCCTCCAAGAATCTTCTGCTCCGGTCAATGGGTCCGCAGCTAAAGGTTGGAAAGAAGATTAAAAATGCTGAAAAATCAAGGATTTTCACCTCTTCTATGGTGCCATCATAAAGTTCAATGATAATCTGCACCACCCGGAACGTAAGGTAAGAAATTCCGGTAAACTGAAAAAGATTCATCTCCTTTAACCATGGAAGGTCACATAGTTTACATAATGCAAGCGGCAGGATGGAAAGCAGCACAAAACTGCGATAAAATGCTGCCTTTCTTCCATATTTCTTTCTTATGTATTCATATCCTCTGACCAGCATCCATTCAATCAGAAAGTATCCTGCGAAATACGCAAGCGCCGTCAGATTTCCGCCTAACACGCAGACAACCATTACACCGGATACGATAAGGTTATACCGGCGCAGGCTCCTTTCCATACAGCCAAGAATCAATGCGAAAAGCAATAACAGAATCAATGTGCCAAAGAATGGTGCTCCGCTGTAAAAACTCATTCTGCCAGACCTCCAAGATATTTTCGGTCTGCCTTGCCATGGTTATTCATTGGCATGGCTTCGATATATTTTATTTTCTTTGGGATCATATAAACCGGAAGGAATTCCTTCAGACCGTTTTTTACCTGTCTTGAAATCTCAGATGCTTTCTTTCCTGCCATCTGTGCTCCTGTCACAAATGCCGTCAGGCTCTTTACCTTTCCTTCTTCCAGATTCGGCACTACGACTGCATGGTCAATCTGAGGAAGTCTTACCATGTTATTCTCAATATCTTCAATTTCAATGCGGTATCCATGCAGCTTCACCTGCAAATCGATTCTTCCATTATAATAAAGCTGCCCGCCTTTTAAATATCCGGCATCTCCGGTCTTATAACCCCGGTAAGCTTTTCCATCACGGATACAATGGAAAAATGCCTTCTTTGTCAAATCTGCTCTCATATAATAACCACAGCTTACCGTATCTCCGATAATAACAATCTCGCCCTGTTCTCCTTCCGGCAACACTTTTCCGGCTTTATCCCAGATTTCGATATAAGTTCCTGGCTTTTCATGGCCTACCGGAAGGGATTTGCCCCGGGCAATGGTCTCCTGCAATAACTTCTCTGTTATAGTCACATCCGTGACTGCCACCGTAGATTCTGTCGGGCCATAAGTATTGATGATAACTGCCTCTGGGAAACGTTCCTTTAACTTCTCTACCGTAGCTGTAGTAAGCACTTCCCCGCAGAATAAGAAAAGTTTTAAGGCTTTGATCTTTTCCCCACAGAAATTTCGGTCTGCCAGACACATATCTGCAAAAGACGGTGTGGATACCCAGATTTCGATTTCCGACTGTTCTAAGAAGCCCAACATTTCACTGTAGTCACTCTGCATCTTCTTATCCATGGTATAAAGCGTTCCGCCACAGACCAAGGAAGTGTATAAATCCATTACCGATAAATCAAAGGAAAATGGTGCCTGATTCATAAAATGCGCACCGCTCTTTTCTTTCATGGTACTGCCTAACTGAACCGACCAGTCAAGATAGTGGCTGAGGCAGTCTCTTGTAATCTCTACACCCTTTGGCTTTCCGGTGCTTCCGGAAGTAAATATGATATACCATACTTCATCTTTGGTCAGAGGCTGTAGCACATCGGTCTCGTTTGTCTCCTGTTTTACGATTTCTTCTATCTCATCTTTTCCGATTTCTGTTCCAATTTCTGTCTGATAATCACCTTCTACCACAAAGGTCAGTTCCGGTTCTACGCTTAATACGGTCTCATCCACCCGGCTTACTGGAATGCAGATATCCTGCGGCACATAGCTTCTACCTGCCTTGGCACAGGCAAGGAAGCATACCACCATATACGGGTTCTTATGTCCATATACAATAACCGGCCGCTTACGGTCCTGGCTGTTTTTTGCAATCCATACTGCAAGCCGGTTGGAATATTCTTCTAACTCCTCATAAGTCAACTTTTGTTCTCTGCTTTGCACTGCACACCGCTTCGGATGTGTCAGGGCAGTTTCTCTGATGTTCTTTAAAATATCCATATCATCCCTCTTTTCTTTTTTCTAGGGACAACTATAGCACAATAAAATCACAAGAATATCACAGTTACGAATTCTTAAAGAACATTAATCTTTGCTTAGGCAGTTCTTAAAGAAATCTAAAACTTTCTACTTGGTTAATCTGTCTCAACAAAGTCCTGCTGCTTTATGAAATACTTTCTTCTCTCACTGCGTTATGCTATACTGTGTTTGAAATTTATTCCTGATAAAAGGGAAATGGACAGAAAGAGAGGATTCGATGATGTTAGAATTCAGATATGACACTCAGCTTTTAATTGAAGGGGAAAATCTTGACGAGGATGCAATTAATGATTACTTTACTGAAAATTTCAAAGGAGACTGCCTTCTGGCAGTTGGTGATGAAGAACTGATTAAAATTCATTATCACACCAACGAGCCTTGGAAGGTCTTAGAATACTGCGCAGGTCTTGGTGAAATCTATGACATTGTAGTGGAGGATATGGACCGTCAGGCACGGGGGCTTCAGGGTTAATCTACACTTGACATGAACTATATTTCTATATTATTATAGTTCTTGTCTTGCGGGCATGGCGGAATTGGCAGACGCGCTAGATTTAGGTTCTAGTGGGAGACCGTGCAGGTTCAAGTCCTGTTGCCCGCAGTCCAACCACAAAAACGGTTCAGGATAATTCCTAAACCGTTTTTATTCTACTTCCCAGTCTCACAGATTGAAGATAGATTTAAACTGTCATAAATCACATGGCTTTCTTCTTCTGAAAAATCTCCACGCAATGTCAGAACGAAATCACTATATTCCGTAATCATGCGGGCATAAGTAATCGTATAGCCGCTGTCTGCTGTTTGACTGGTAATGGTCAGTGTCACACCATCTGCTGTAGTATAAGTACCGGTGCTGTCATAAGCTTCTTTAAAAATATAATCATCCTCATTTGTTATATCCGATACTTCATACTGGATAGACACCGCCTGACTGTCTCCCTTCCGGTAACTGGCAAAGAATGCTCCCCGGGAAAAAGTGTCTGCATCCCTGGAATCATAGCAAAGCTGACAGGCTTTTTCACTCCAGAGTGTTGGATAATTTGCTTCTATATAAGAAACGTCAATGCCAATATTCTGGTCTTTAAAAGCATCGCTTAATTTCGGATAGACATAACCCACCTCTATTTTGCCATCAATCTTTTCTTCTGCCTTCAAGCTCCATAGATCATCCTTGGTTCCTTCGGTAACGGTTCCAACGAAATCAGAAGTTTGAATAAGTTCCTCTGTCCGGTCTGTCACCTTGCTGTCCGCAAAATCAAGATTTTCTCCTGAAAATTCTTCATAATGAATCGTTGTCTCTGTGGCATTTTCCATAAATTCCGTTTCATTATCAATAATAGCAATCTGTTTTTGTGCAAGAATCCGCTCTGCCGCATATACACCACAGCCGGTGACTAAAACAAGAAGTGCCACAGCCGCTGCTGTCTGTGCCCTTTTTCATGGTTTCTTCGTTTCCTTCTTCCGCATAGGTACAACCTCCTTTTGGGTTGACTGGTTTAAAATCCTCTCGTTGAGTTCTTCCGAGGGAATATCAGTTGCTATAAGGGAGTTGTGTAATAAATCATCTAAGGTTGGTTTCATATGATAAAATCCTCCAATTCCTGCTTCAGATATCTACGTGCACGCATCAGTTTACTTTTCACATTACTGATAGAGAGGGACAGCTTTTCTGCAATCTCAGCCACTTTGAAATCTTCCATATAATATAGAAGAATCACGATGCGAAGCTGCTCCGGCAATTTGTATACAGCCTTCCACACGGCTTCCTGCTCTTCTTTGCTTACCATATGCTGCTCTAAGTTTTCATCTGCCGAAAATGCTTCCAGTCCCTGCTCCTTCGATAAGGGAATCTCCGCTGCGATTCGCTTTCGCCAGGCAAATTTCCGCTTCCGGTTCTGCCAGAGCTTTATGGTAATTCCAAGCAGATAACTTTTGACATTTCCCTCTTCCTTCCAGTCCTCCTTCTCACACATTGCAAGAAAGGTATCCTGATAGAGTTCTTCTGCCAGTTCCCGGTTCTGTGTCAGCCGGATACAAAAGGAATAAATGTCCGTTCCGTATGCCTCAATGTAATGTTCCAGTAATTGTTTGTTCATGTTTCCAATCTCCCAGACCGCGCCGTCATTTGTTTTGGGATGTTTCCCTTACACCTATATATTGTAATAACAGAAGAAACGGTTGCAGTGAAAGGTATTTTTTATTCTCCCACATGACGAATCCGCTCTACCAGAGTGCCATCTCCTTCCATAAATCTAGCTGCTGCCAACGGTACGAAAATGCACAGTGCAAACAGTGTCACTATCATGACAACCACCGGAATGACAGGGATGGAAAATGCTACCTTATGATAATTCATCCGCTGAAACAGCAGCACATCAATGCCAAGTCCCACCGTTGCCGTCAGGAAAAGCGAAATTCCCGCATAATACATCCCTTCTGTCAAAAGCAGCCTGCGCTGTTGTTTTCCGGTCATGCCAATGCTTTCTAATATTGCAATTTCCCGCCTTCTGCCGGATATACTGCCAAGCTCTGTATTGATATAATTCATCACACCGATAAATCCCAAAACTATAGCGATTCCCATTCCTAGCTGCCACATCTTCTGTTCTGCTGGCTTCTGCTCTTTGATGCTCTTTAACTTGCTGCTCCAGGTAATATCTTTTGCATCCTTAGATTCCTGTATCAGCTCTTTGACTTTCTTTTCTGTTTCCTTATCGTATTCCTCGTCATAAATCACCGATACCTTGTATGTCCACAGGCTCTCTGCCTTATCCTCTAAAAAAGAGTCACTGACTAAAATCATAATCGTCGGTCCCATGGCAGTCGGACCGAGATACGGACTATCATCCTCCTGTATTCCCGCAACAGATAAACTTACCTCGCTGGGTCCACGATATGGGCTGTCATCCTTCTGCAGCCCTGCAACAGATGTGCTGTATTTCTTTGTTTCCTGCCCCGGAAAATAAAAGCTTATTTTCTTATTTTTGACATCCGCATTGGTATATCCCATATATTGCTGGCATAAAAGGCAGCTTTCCCCTGCCAAAAATGATTTCTCATCGATTGCCGTTTCATTCTGCTGATTGATATAATGAAATGTTTTTTCATCGATTCCAACCACCAGCGCCATGAAATGTTCCGGATTCTGCTGATATTCTTCTCGTACATCGTCATATTTTATATACATCCACTGGTCATAGAAATCACGCATCCACTGATCCGAAAAATCCGGCTCCCAGGGTACAACGATTGTACTGTAATTTAATTTATGAATTTCCTTCACTCCATCTATTTTTAAAAGTTTCTCACAAAATGCATCATCAAAAGGCTGTTTCCAGTCTGATACATCTGCCACCATACTCTTATTGGTCAGTTCCATATCTGCATTCATATACTGCAGTTCCGCTGTCCGTTTGCTCTGGCTTCCCGCCAGCGTTACCACACATAAAAATACAGTCAGGCTGGTAGATAGTGAAAGAATGACAAGGATTGTTTTCTTCTTCATCCGGCAAAGCTGCTGCCATGCCAGCCGGTAAATAATATTTTTCCCGGTTCGCTTTTTCTTTCCGGTATAAACTGTCTTTGAAGTCTGATAACCCAGTGCCTCCATGACAGAAATACGCTCTGCTACTCTTACCGGCTTACGGCTGGCAAGATAGACC
>ERZ779671.1277-NODE-1277-length-11104-cov-2.808037_pt1 | contig 11104 bp, 5 predicted proteins | sample MGYA00511074_ERZ779671 | MGnify/ENA primary metagenome ERZ779671 (study PRJEB29588, sample SAMEA2158454) | human gut metagenome | biome: human gut; feature: human-associated habitat; material: faeces | place: Denmark | collected 2008/2010 ... | reverse complement strand
AACCGGAAGTAGAGCTGCCATTGGATGTCCCGGATACGCCATTAAAATCAGAATCTACAGAATAATCCATCTTATTGCTGCGTTTTTCAGACCGCACAGCTGTCAGAAGATTTTTCATCGTAAGGGGCGATCCCTGCTGTATCAGTGCACCGATTGCTGCACCATCTGTATTTTCTACCTGTCGGATCAGACGATAGATTCCTATATAAGAGCTTCGCTCCTCCTCACTGATTTCGTGATTCTGTTCCATTTTCCAGAGATATTCACTGAATCTGCGGTTATCCTCCCTACCAGACTCATCGCTCTTAATGTTCTCTGCCTCCTGGTTTAACGATGTAAAATCCATTTCCAGTGGGTTGATCCCGCGTTTTATCATCTGTGTGACAACCGCCGGAGTCATATTTTTAAAGACACGCTGCACTTCTTCATCTGCTGCTTTCATCTGAAACACAGAATCCTGGGTGATCTCGATACTGTTATATCCAAGAATCCGAACCGCACGACGGTTTTCATCCGTCAGTTCCATATCAAGGTCGTTTAAAATATCATCCACGTTACGGAATGCCTTCTGGATGGAATCCCCCAGATCAGCTCTCGGTGCTGTCATCAGGGTCTCATACTGCTGACTTGCCTTTTCAAAAGAACTTTTCAGTTCCATACCGGCTTTATGGACACCATTGATCGTCGACACCTCGGCATCTTTCATTCCAAGCACATATGCCGGAACATAACGCATATCGGAAACTTTTTTATCGACCTCTCTAAAAAGTTCCACCTGCTCGTCGTTCACATCCACACCTTCAGATATCAGGAGATTTTTATAATATGCATTTTCCTGATCCTTCAGCTGTTCCACCAGTTTTACCAACGGCTCGGTGTCAATGGAAACCCCCTGTTTTAATAGACGGTAATTTGCTTCCACCGTCATTGCAAGACGAATTTCTTCTAACTGTCTGCGTGCCGTCAGAAGCTGCTGCCCTTTTGGGGTATAACTCTCGTTCGCAATGCTCTGCGCTGCATCCTCACTCTGAGCTTCAGATGATGCCACAGTTCCCACCGTCTGGCTTTCTGATGCCGCAGTTCCCGATGTCCGGTTTGCCGCAGCTTCCCTTAAACTGTCCAGGGTAAGTGGCAATCCTTTTTCCACGATATAAGCAAGATCTTCATCCGTGGCATTTTCTACGGTATCCACAGCGTCTTTCGCCTGCTCCATCCATGTATAGCCGGACAGGATCACCGCATCCTGTGCGCTTTTCCCTTCGCTGACCGCCTCTGCTGCAAGTGCGGCAATATCTTCTGCCCCCGTGGTCAGTCCCGTCTGGCGCAGAGCCTGTGCATAAGTAAGATTCTCCTTCGTCAGCGGTATATCATTTTCTAACATCCACTTACTGGTTGCAATGGTATCATCATTTACTTCCAGTCCTGCTGATGCGATCACGTTTTTCACCTGTGGAAGGAAGGACGAAATATCCTGCTGTTCTGCCGAAATATAGCCTGCACTTGCAGAATGCTCAGCAAAATATATATTTCGCACCGTAGGCTCTAACCGATTATCAATCAGATATTTTACAGCGCCATCATCCAATGCGGATAAAGAATCCGCCATATTTACTGTCTCTGCGATCTGTTTAAAATTATCATCCGCAAGCGGCAGATCCGCTTCCCGCAGACTGTTTGCGATCTGAACTGCAAGTTCCGGACTGCCCGTGATCTGTGCAAGCTGTTCGAGATCAAGATCATCTCCAAATTTAGAAATATCCACCCCCGCCTTTGCCAGCTGTGCTTTGATCTTATCCGTCACGGTCACGATCTTATTGCTCGTGGTATCATCCAGCGAAAAGCCATCCTCCTGCATTTTTTCATAATCTTCCGGTGAAGTAGTTTCCGCAAGCACAGCCATCTGTGCTTTTCGCTCGCCTGCATCCATGGAACCGGACTGCTCTATTTCATCTATGACCGTCTTTTTCTCTTCTTTTGCCGGATTCAGATAAGTAATCTCTTTTGCCTGAAAAGACGTAGTTCCTGCAGATTTTTTACTACTCTCTGTCTTTACCGCATCCGCAAACATCTGAATTCCGTTTTTTTCTTCCACGGCGCCTGTCTGCGGCATTAAATCCATCACGCCCTTATTCTGCTGCTGTTGGTTATCTATTCTCATGATCCGACTCTCCTTGTCATTTCTGTTCTTACATACTTTCCGTACAGTTTTTCCTTGCCTGATTTCTGCTTTTCACTCAGTTATATCTGACCAATCCGGTTATATCAGGACAAAAGAATGGCGCATACTTTCACTTTCCTGAAATATCTGCGCCATCCATAGCTGATGTATATATCGGATACATCAGCACATTTATTAAGTTTTTCGATACGATTCCAAACGCTGTTCTGCTATTTTATACAGTTCTTAATAGCGGAATACTGCCACACCAAAGCCCGGAAGCGGATATGCAAACGAGTATGGTCTTCCATCACATTCCTTCGACACAGATTTATAATTTACCGGACGCTCTTTGCCGCTTCCGCCAAATTCTGCATCGTCACTGTTTAAAATCAGTTTATAAGTCTTGTGTTTTGGTACGCCTACGCGGTAGTCGCTGCGTTCCACCGGTGTAAAATTGCATACAAAAAGCAGATTATTCTTTCCGTCTTTGCTCTTTCTGATAAAGCTGAAAATACTGCGCTCAGCATCATTTGCATTGATCCATTCAAATCCACCCCAGCTGCTGTCAAGTTCATAGAGTGCCGGATTTTTCTGATAAATATGTAATAATTTCTTTACCCAGTTCTGCATATGCTTATGATCCGGGTTTTCCAGCAGATACCAGTCTAATTCTCTCGCCTCACTCCACTCCTGAAGCTGTGCAAATTCCTGTCCCATAAACAAAAGTTTTTTACCAGGATGTCCCATCATAAACGCATAGCCGACCATCAGATTTTTAAATTTATCTTCCATCTCGCCCGGCATCTTATTGATCATGGAACATTTCAGATGTACCACTTCGTCATGGGAAAGCACAAGAATGTATTTCTCACTCTCGTTATAACTCATGGCAAAAGTCATTTTGTGGTGATTATCCTTGCGGAAATACGGATCAAGTTTCATATAATCCAGGAAATCATGCATCCATCCCATATTCCATTTATAACTGAAATTCAGTCCGTCATCTTCCACACGGCCGGTGACTTTCGGCCATGCCGTAGATTCCTCAGCGATCATGACTGCTCCCGGGTTTCTTCCAAGGATCAGTGTATTGACATGCTTAAAGAACTCCACTGCCTCAAGATTCTTATTATCACCGTATTTATTCGGAACCCACTGTCCCGGCTGCTTTCCATAATCCAGATATAACATAGATGCCACTGCATCCACACGCAGCCCGTCAATATGATAATGCTCGATCCACATCAATGCACTGCCGATCAGGAAATTCTTTACTTCATTCTTGCCGTAATCAAATATCTTTGTACCCCAGTCCGGATGTTCTCCTTTTCTTGGATCCGCATATTCATACAGACATGTTCCATCAAACTCAGCCAGTCCATGTGCATCTTTCGGGAAATGCGCCGGCACCCAGTCTAGGATCACACTGATCTTGTGCTTGTGACATTCATTGATAAAATATGCAAAATCCTGCGGCGTTCCATAACGGGAAGTCGGTGCATAATAACCGGTTACCTGATATCCCCAGGAACCGTCAAACGGATACTCGGAAATACCCATCAGCTCAATATGTGTATATCCCATCTCCTTCACATACGGGATCAGATATTTCACAAGATCCCTATAACTGTAAAATCCGTCATCCTCTCTGCCCGGATGGCGCATCCAGGATCCCGGATGTACCTCGTAGATCGCCATAGGTTTTGCATAGATATCTTTGGTCTTTGCACGCTCTTCCATCCATTTTTCATCGGTCCACTTAAAATGCTCTATATCCGTGACGGCAGATGCCGTTCCCGGACGAAGCTCTGCATAATTTGCATATGGATCCGCCTTATAGAGCCGTTTTCCATCTTTCGTCTCTATCAGGTATTTATACAGTGCACCTTCCTCGATCCCCGGAATAAACAATTCGAATATTCCCATGGTATCCGGCTCTAACCTTGTCATTTCATCTGCCGTTTCATCCCATCCGTTAAAAGAACCAATCACCCATATTCTTGCGGCATTCGGAGCCCACACATCAAAACATACTCCACGAATTCCATATTGATCCGTAAAATGAGCCCCCAGTTTCCGGTAAATCTCGTAATGCGTCGCCTGTCCAAATAAATAGCGATCCAACTCTGAAAAATTAGCCATACCCTTACACCCCTTTATTTTTATGTCATGATTATAGCCTGTATATTTTAGATTCCAAAATCTTTTTCGCGAAGAATCACATAATCTTCATCATCATATCTTCTGGACGTAATAATGCTAAATGCTTTTCGTAAACCGCCCTTCTCAGATTTATGAATCGCATCGTCCACAATCTCTTTTACCTCTGTAAGCGTTGTTGCCTTGTCATATTTCTGAATATTGCTGATACTGTTGTAAAGTGCCAGAATACCCATCTCATCTATTGTATAGCCAAGTTCGTTTGCATACGCTTTCGCAAATGAAACAAGCTCATCACTGGTAAATATCGGAATATTGATCTTCTCAGAGAAACGGGAAGCAAATCCTTCATCTCTGCCGAGTGCCTTCTCAATTCCACGGTGTGTATCTTCCATAATGACAAATAATCCGCTTGTATCACTTTTCAGAAGAAGTGCCAGCCGGACTGCCGTTTCTTTGGAAATATCTCCGGCTTTCTCTATGATCAGACAGCCCCCGGAAATTTTCTTTAACAGTGATGCTACATCCTTTTTATTCAGTGCGGAAGCTTCAATCTTTCCAACCTTTCCTTTTGGTTTTCCGGTTTCTTTCTGAAGTGCTTTCACCATAGCCGTTGCAAGGACTGTTTTGCCACTTCCGCTGCCACCCTGGATCACCATATTTCCGGTAGAAGCATCCTTTCCTGTTATCAGATGTCTTGCCGCACCTGTAAGTGCCTGACAAATCTGTTCTTCCATTCCCTTGATCGAAACAAAATAGGTAAATATCCCCCGAAGTTCTTCACCCAGTGATGTAACTGCCTCAAAACCGGTCTCATCCTCAGGCTCTGTGATCTCCGGAAGGACTCTTTCCACCCGGTCCTCTTTCTTAAGAACCTCTTTCGTTACCTCAACTGCCGTGTTGTCAGCCAGCTCTTTCTGTGTGATATCATCCGTTGCGCTTTCCGTATCGGTAATATGCTCTACCGCTTCGGCTAATGCCTGTTCCGTTACCACTTTGCCAAGATCGATCGTGTCTGCGGTAACTATATCAAAATCATCTGCTTCAGATGTTTTCTCTTCACTAATATCTGAAACTTCTTCTGCCGCCTTCTCCTCTGTACTGAGATCTACAGTTTCCTCATCCGTTTCTTCTGCGGAGAGATCTGCGATTTCCTCATCCGGCTGAGATCCCGGTATCTGCTCCTGTCCGGATATTTCCACATCTTCTGTCTCCTGCATCATCCCGGATACTTCTTCTGCAAGCTCCGCTGCATTCACTCCTGGCCCAGATATCTCTCCCATTGACGCTGCCGGCTCCGGTTTCATTGCGGACGCTGCTGTTCCCAGTATAATTAGCGGAGGCTGTGGCTCGGCCGGCCTCTGCCAGCTGTTTATCGATATCCGCCGTCTCTGTCGATATCCGGTCAATCTCTTCCTGTAAGATCTGATTCATGTTTGCAACCATAGCTGCTGCCCTGTCATTTTCTAACGGCTTGCCTTCTATGTACTGATCCTGCAGTATATCTTTTGGAGCAACACCTGCATCAAGCTTTGGAATAATGTCTGCAAGACGTCCCATAATTTCTTCTGCTTCCTGCAGCGCACGCGCCTTTGCAGATTCAAGTCTGCGCTGCTTTGCATCTTCTAATGCAACTTCTGCGGCATATTTCGTCTTTTCCCACTCAGCAAGCACTTCTTCAATGCTCATCTGACCTGTGATCTGGTGCTCTAATGCCGTTTTCTCCGGCATATACATCCCAATCTGTCCATCATGTTCTTCTGCAAGCAGCTCTTTGAAATTGATCTTTAACGAATCATCGATCTCGTGATCCGTCTCTATATGTTCCAGCGTATCTTCCTCTTCCTCAGATGGATCATATTCTTCTTTCGGAAGCTGCAGATATGGAATCTCCTCCACAAGCTTTTTGATGTTGTCCATACTGTCTGTAACAGTTTCTTTTTCCGTCGCCTGCATGATCTGCTGCATGCTCTTTTGCAGCTCTTCCTGCAGATTCTGTGTATTAAACCGTTCCGGTGAAAGCTTCACATCCGGTATCTGTACGGTTTCATTCACGATCTCACCGGAGTCAAGCTCCTCCTCCGGTCTGACCTCAACAACACCTTCGCGTTTCTGACAAAATCTGCGATACTTTTCTTCCTGCTGTTTATTTAACGGCTGATAGATCATCTTCAGTTCTAAGGCACGCTCTACATATGGACCGTCACCAAACCACAGTACCAGTTCATCACATGCCTCCACACACTTATCTGCCATACCTGCTTTATGATACAGACATGCAAGTTCAAATGCCCATTCTTCGGTATATTCCTGCTCTTTTAACTCCTCTAAAATTCCGATCAGAGTTTCTATATTTGCACCCTGGGCTTTGCAGATCTCGTATTTCAACACATATTTCAAATTATCATGTGGTGCGATCTCCACAAATTCCTGATAATAATCTTTCGCCTCATCAAAATTTTTCATTTTAATGGCAACTTTTGCCAGGCGGTAAATGATCATTCTTCCAATTGGAGACCGGTCATATGCCATAAGCAAAACCTCACGGCTGTCTTCTAAACGACCGGTATTCTCATAAATCTCTCCAACTTTTACAAGTGCATTTACATTTTTTATTTTATTCCAGTTAATCGTATCAGCTATCTCTGCTGCCTTTTCATAATTATGTTCTGCCGTCAGAGATTTCATCTGATCCAGCTTTAATTTATATTCATATTTATCCAAATTATGCCACCTCAGAACGCGCTATTCTTTTGCTGCTTCTTTTGTTCTTAGTTTATCATACGCACATATAGATGTCAAAATTTAATCTTAGAAAAAAAAGCCATGATACAGGCAAAAAAAGAGGGTTTGCAGTCTGCCATACCCTCTTTTCTGTCATTGATCTTATTCTTCTTTTTCACTCTCTTCTATGGATTCCTCGATATGTTTTCCATGATGTTTTTTCAACTCTTTTTTTGACGGATTTTTATCATAAACAGGCTGATTACTCTCCTTGTCAACTTTAGTCAGATATACATATGCCAGTGTATCTGTTGTAAGTCCACGCTTCTTTAAGAAATAAGATACCGTTTTCTGTGCAACATAATATATCACTGCCATTAACGGCACACCGAGCAGCATTCCCGGGAATCCCCATAATCCGCCAAATACCAGAATTGCAAATACAACCCAGAATGCCGATAATCCGGTAGAACTTCCAAGGATCTTCGGTCCAATGATATTTCCGTCGATCTGCTGTAACACAACGATAAAGATCAGGAAATATAATCCCTGTATCGGATTCTGAAGCACGATAATGATAAAGGACGGCACCGCGCCGATAAATGGGCCGAAAAACGGTATAACATTGGTAACACCGATGATCACGGCGACTAACACCGTATCCGGCATCTTCATGATTGCAAGCACGATATAGGCGAGCACACCAATGATCGCCGAATCTAAAATTTTTCCACTGATAAATCCACTGAAAATCTCATTGCTCTTGCGGACGGTATCAACGATAACATTTGCCCGCACCGGTTTAAACATCGCATATACGATCTTTTTCGCCTGTCCTGCAAAATGTTCCTGGTCTGCCATCACATAGACTGAAATGATCAGACCGACGATCACATTTAAAACGAATTTGACACCATAGATCACACCGCTTGTGATCGATGTAAGATAAGTCTGTACCTTTGAAAAAATATCATCTTCAAAAAAGGTCTCAACCGTATCCGTTATTTTGTCCACGCCCTGCTGTATCATGGACGCAAGTTCCGTATCACCGTTTGTCACCTCGTCTACCCATTTCGTCAGATCCTTTGCTTCCTGTGGAAACGATGTGATCATGCTCTGGATACTCGCAGAGATAGATGGAACGATCGCCGCCACTAAAAGCACACAGATTCCCACTAAAAATACCAGTGATCCGGTAATTGCTATTCCCCGTGATGTCTTTTTCGCTTTGCGTTTGCTTTTCATCCGCGGCTCTAAAAACTTAAGCAGGTGTCCCTCTAAAAATTTCATGATTGGATTTAACAGATATGCGATCACTACACCGATAATGATCGGCTGTAAGATCAAAGACAGCTTCTTCCAGAAGTCTGTGAATCCATTGTAACGGTAGATCATAAAGAAAAACAGTATGCAGCAGCAGAAAGTCACAAATACGACCAGTGCGATGATGACATACTGTGGTTTTAATTCCCATTCTGTTTCCTGGGATGTTTTTTTTATCTTTTCCTGTTCGTCCAAATTGCCATCCTCCGTCTTATCTAATATTTTCATTATAACCTTCGCAGACAGGCAACGCAATCAGATTTTGCTGAAATTTTTGTTAATTACTGGATTTTGCAAAAAGGGACACCGGTGCTCATGCGCCGATGCCCCAAAATATCAGTCTGCGGTTTTACCCTCTGTAATAATTGATCAGACAGCCCTTTAAGATGATCTCTCTCTCATCATCAGTCATCGCACCAAGTCCAAGTTTAAACTCTTCTGCCTTTCCATCTTTGATCACATACGCTGTAATCTCGGACTGTTTGTCCTCGACTGCTTTACGGATATTCGGGATGTATAAGTAGTCAAGATTCTTGAACGGCAGTTCGCCCTCCGGGATGATGAACGGAAGCATACCCCAGTTGATGAGGTTCGAGCGGTAACGCTTGGTTGCATACTCATTTGCAATGTTTGCCCAGCCTCCAAGTACTTTCTGGCAGGAAGCAGCCTGCTCACGCGCGGAACCGTCGCCAGGTTTTACTGCAAAGATGGTACTTCCGAAACCAATTTCTCCATTAGAATGGTTATCCTCAAACTTTGTCTCCGGAAATGCTTTATCGATCGCATCCATAACCGGTCTTAACTCCTCGACTGCTTCTAACGGGCAATTTCCGGCTTCTAACGCTTTCTGCGCTTTCTGGATCTCTTTTGCCCGGCCCACGTACTGCGGATCTTTTCTGGAAAGTGCAAACTCTGCAAGTCCAAGCGGGTTGGAACGGTAAGAAGATGTCTCTCCGGAAGGAATCAGCTCATCGGTTGTAGTTACCGGATCATGAATCTCGGATACTACCTTTAAGATGAGGTTATCGGTTAATGCTACCATCTTCGGCCAGTCTTTAATGTTTGGTCCCATCTGGATTTCTACGGATGGATCTGCTACACCATGGCTGTCAAAGACACGGTTCTCATATATGGTCTTATCAAAGAAATATTTCGGCTTGCTGAAGTTTACATCCACATCAGTTGCTGCGGTTAAATATCCCTTGTTTGCTGCGGTTGCTGCAATAGAACGGGCATCCATCAGTGCTACCGCTGCCATCTGTCCGTTTCCTGGCTTGCTTCCTTCACGGTTCGGGAAGTTTCTGGTGGTGTGACGGATGGAAAGCGCGTTGTTGGCCGGGGTATCGCCTGCGCCGAAGCACGGTCCGCAGAATGCAGTCTTAACGATTGCTCCTGTCTCCATTAATTTTGCTACAGCTCCGTTTTTCACCAGTTCCATGTAAATCGGGGTACTTGCCGGATATACGCTTAAGGTAAATTCATCCGGTCCGATGCTGCTTCCCGCTAAGATGTCTGCTGCATCACAGATATTTTCAAATCCACCACCGGCACAGCCTGCGATGATTCCCTGGTCTACATATAGTTTTCCATTGCGGACTTTATCCTTAAGATTTAAGTCTACTGCTCCATTGAAGCTTACCTGTGCTTTCTTCTCACAGTCATCTAAGATGTCCATGAGGTTGGCATTCAGTTCCTCAATGGTATAAGTGTTGCTTGGATGAAATGGCATTGCAATCATCGGACGGATGGTGCTTAAGTCAATTTCAATCATGCCATCATAGTAAGCAACCTGTCCCGGATTTAATTCTTTGTATTCTTCTACTCTTCCGTGAATGTCATAGAATTCTTTCACTTTCTCATCGGTTGCCCAGATAGAGGAAAGACAGGTAGTCTCTGTGGTCATTACGTCTACGCCGATACGGTAATCTACGCTTAAGTTTGCAACACCAGGTCCTACGAATTCCATTACTTTATTCTTTACATAGCCATTGGCAAATACTTCACCGATGATTGCCAGTGCGATATCCTGCGGTCCAACGCCTTTTACCGGTTCTCCGGTTAAATATACGGCTACAACGCCCGGCATATTGATATCATAAGTCTGCTCTAAAAGCTGTTTTACAAGCTCCGGTCCACCTTCGCCCATTGCCATGGTTCCCAGTGCTCCGTAACGGGTATGGGAATCAGAACCAAGAATCATTTTTCCGCCGCCTGCAAGCATTTCACGGGCAAACTGGTGAATAACCGCCTGATGAGGTGGTACATAGATTCCGCCGTATTTCTTTGCACAGGTCAGTCCAAACATGTGGTCATCTTCGTTGATGGTTCCACCGACTGCACAAAGGCTGTTATGACAGTTGGTCAGTACATAAGGAATTGGAAACTTTTCCAGTCCGGATGCTCTGGCTGTCTGGATAATTCCAACATATGTAATGTCATGGGAAGTCAGCTTATCAAATTTGATTTTCAGCTTCTCCATGCTGCCAGATGTGTTGTGGTCCTTTAAAATACCGTATGCAATGGTATTTTTTGCTGCTTCTTCTTTGCTTACCGCAGTGCCTGTCATGGATGCAATAGCTGCGGATGCTTCGCTATTGTCTTCTACTACGGTACATCCGTTTACGAGATATGCCCCTGTCTCATGTAACTTCATGAATGTTTCCTCCTGTTTTCTGAACTGATTACTATTTTATACCTCTTCCTATATAGGAAGAAATCGGCGGGGAAAAAGCCACC
>ERZ779671.1266-NODE-1266-length-11172-cov-4.174418_pt1 | contig 11172 bp, 6 predicted proteins | sample MGYA00511074_ERZ779671 | MGnify/ENA primary metagenome ERZ779671 (study PRJEB29588, sample SAMEA2158454) | human gut metagenome | biome: human gut; feature: human-associated habitat; material: faeces | place: Denmark | collected 2008/2010 ... | reverse complement strand
GCCACACTCAGATTCTTTTCCTTCACCTGCCTTGCAAGGGATGCGGCACGGCTGAGATCTTGGTAAGAAGAGTTGGTACACGAACCGATCAGTCCGACTTCCATCTTACGCGGATAGCCGTTCAGTAATACTTTTTCTGCAAATTCAGAGATAGGGGTAGCGGCATCCGGTGTGAAAGGGCCGTTGATATAAGGTTCGAGCGTGGACAAGTCAATGTCGATGACACGGTCGTAGTACTTTTCCGGTTCGTCCGTCACCTGTTGGTCCGCACGGAGCTCACAGTCCACGGCTTCCGCCAGTTCCACGATGCGATCCCTGCCGGTGGCTCTCAGATAAGTAGCCATGCGCCCGTCGAACGGGAAAAGCGAAGTGGTAGCTCCTACTTCCGCACCCATATTGCAAATGGTCGCTTTGCCGGTAGCCGACAGGGAAGCTGTTCCCGGTCCGAAATATTCGATGATGGAGTTCGTTCCTCCTTTTACGGTCAGAATCCCAGCAAGTTTCAGGATCACATCTTTCGGGGAAGTCCAGCCGCTCAGTTTTCCGGTCAGGCGGACACCGATAATCCTTGGCATTTTCAGTTCCCATTCCATACCCGTCATCACGTCTACGGCATCCCCACTGCCAGGTCTACAAGACCCGCCTGGGCGAGTTTGATGACGCCAAGGCCAGTGTGCTGGGTGACTACCTGCCCACCAAGCTGAAAATGGACGCCGGGGAAAGCGTAATTTTCGAGCACTACCTGGTGAATGATTCCGGCGCCCGGCTTCCAGAAGCCGATGCCGTAACGAGAGGATACATCGCGCAAAAAGTCGTAAACTTCTTCGTTTGTTTTGGTTGCCGTAGCAATGTCCTCCTTTGCTCCTTTGTACGCTTGTATCAAGTGGTCACAGTGCACGGTGGAGGGAACAGCCACTTTTTCTTTTCCTGCATTCATGAATTGAAGCAATGCCATCTGGGCAGTCGCGTCCTGCATAGCGACGCGGTCGGGACGGAAATTTACGTAGTCTTCACCCCGCTTGTAGTTTTTCAGATCGCCCTCATTGAACAGATGGGCATACAGAATCTTCTCGGCTAACGTCAATGGGCGTTTCAAAACAGCCCGCACGTGTTCCACTTTTCCTTTATAAGCAGAATAAAAAGCCTCTAACATAGTCAAATCATACACCATATTGCTTTTATTTTTTTTAGTCTATCTATAAAAATAACGAACGGCGTTCGAGGAATGTTTAACAAAATGAAATATATTTTCGTCTCAGGAAGAAGATTTATTACCTTTGCGTCTATTATGAATAATCATCCGAAAAGTCCAATCATCGACCTTCAGCAACAGCAACTCCTGCTACGCATGGAGTATGAACACGAAAAGGAGGAATTCAAGCGGCAGACTGAAACAATGGGTGTCGCCCGCAAAGTGAAACGTGGTCTGTGCTGGTATCCCGCCTCTCCCGGTCGAAGTTACTATAATTCTCTAAATCAACTTGTAATAGATATTACACGCACCGAAAATAAAGAAATCGAGCATTCCTTCGAATTCGGTCGTCCCGTCTGCTTTTTCCGGCAGTCATTTGACGGAAAAGTGAATTACATGAATTTCATTGCAACGGTGAGTTATGCGGACGACGAACGGATGGTGGTCGTGCTTCCCAGTGCGGGCGCCTTGCTGGAACTGCAAACGGAAGAGGTGCTGGGTGTACAACTTTATTTCGATGAAACGTCCTATCGTGCCATGTTCGAAGCGCTGGAAGACACAATCCGCGCTAAGGGCAACCGCCTTGCCGAACTCCGGGACACCTTGCTGGGAACACAAAAGCCGGGATTCCGCGAATTATATCCTGTCCGCTTCCCATGGCTGAACAGTACACAGGAAACAGCAGTCAACAAGGTGCTATGTACGCGTGATGTATCTATTGTTCACGGTCCTCCGGGAACCGGAAAGACAACGACTCTTGTCGAAGCGATTTACGAAACATTGCACCGGGAACCACAAGTGCTTGTTTGTGCGCAAAGCAACACGGCTGTCGACTGGATTTGTGAGAAACTGGTAGACCGGGGAGTACCCGTGCTCCGCATTGGAAATCCAACCCGAGTCAACGACAAAATGCTTTCATCCACCTACGAACGCCGGTTCGAAAGTCATCCTGCCTATCCGGAGCTTTGGGGAATCCGTAAATCTATCCGCGAAATGGGTAGCCGGATGCGCCGGGGTAGTTATTCTGAACGGGAAGGAATGCGTAATCGCATGAGTCGTCTCCGCGACCGCGCCACGGAGTTGGAAATACAAATCAATGCCGATCTTTTCGACAGTGCCCGCGTGATTGCTTCTACCCTAGTCAGCAGCAACCACCGCCTGCTCAACGGACGTCGTTTTTCGACTTTATTCATTGACGAAGCTGCACAAGCCCTCGAAGCTGCCTGCTGGATCGCTATCCGCAAAGCAGACCGGGTCATCCTTGCAGGAGATCATTGTCAACTTCCGCCGACTATCAAATGTATAGAAGCCTCCCGTGGAGGATTGGATCATACATTAATGGAAAAAGTCGTTCAGCAAAAACCTTCTGCGGTTTCTTTACTAAAAGTACAGTACAGAATGCATGAAGCCATCATGCAGTTTCCCTCCGACTGGTTTTATCATGGAGAACTGGAAGCTGCTCCGGAAGTACGCTATCGGGGGATTCTTGATTTCGACACTCCCATGAACTGGATCGATACTTCAGAGATGGACTTTCACGAAGACTTTGTAGGCGAAAGTTTCGGACGCATCAATAAGCAGGAAGCTAACCTATTACTGCAAGAACTGGAAACTTACATCGAACGTATCGGCAAAAAGCGAATACTGGATGAAAGAATTGATTTCGGTCTGATTTCGCCATACAAGGCACAAGTGCAATATTTGAGAGGAAAAATAAAAGGAAGCAGCTTTTTACGCCCTTTCCGCAGCCTCATCACCGTAAATACGGTAGACGGCTTTCAGGGACAGGAGCGAGACGTTATTTTCATCAGTCTTGTACGTGCCAACGAGGATGGACAGATTGGATTCCTGAATGATTTGCGAAGAATGAATGTAGCGATTACAAGGGCACGAATGAAGCTTGTTATATTAGGAGATGCCTCCACCCTTACCAAACATCCTTTCTATAAAAGATTGATGTTATTCATTAAAAAGGAGGATTAAATACTTAATCCTCCTTTTAACAAAGCACACTTTCTCCCGAAACCACACTTTTTTTTAACACAAACAAAACAAACAATATTTTACATCAGTACTATTCTTAATTTTTCATCCTCAAAGATAGTCGATTATTCTAATGCACTCCAACTATTTCCACCATTTTATTTGCGGATCGCGCGTTTTTGCCCATTCTGCAAATTTAGGATATGTTTTATCAATGCGCTGATTCTCCTTTTTAAGATCTAAATTCAAAATAGAAGCATCCAAACGAGCATCTACATGAATTGCAAACGGAAAACCATCTTTGCAAATGAAATAGGTACCATCTACATCACCACGAGAAATATCAGCTCCGGAAGGGAAACGATTATTCGCACCAGTCGTCGGCTTATGATCTGTCAGATGGACTTCTGTGGCAGAGTTGAATACTTTTATAAAAGGATTATAAGGAGCTACCACCACTGATTTATCAAGAGTAGGATTATTAAATTGTATGGATACCGTATATGTCTTCTCTTGAATATTCTGATTAATCATATCCTCCGCATTCACATTGGATACTCCCAATTCAGCTTTAGCATCCTTGAATAATGTTATCACATTACCTGAATAGGAAGAAGCTTCACTACCATTAACCGTTACTTTAGAAGCTTTACTCAAATCGAAAGGAACTTCATAAGCAAACGAGTTCTTATAATTAGCTCCCGTCCAAGCCAAGGTGAACTTATCAATAATATTAAGAACCTTATTATCTATATTATAATCAACGCTTGACTGATATTTCATGACTACATCATTCAAGTCATAATCTCCTTGTTCCGGCCAGTTATCTTCAAAGCCAAGCACTCCAGAATACATTTCTGTTCCTTGTCGATCACCCGGATTAGGAACATCCGGAACTTCAATAGCAGCAATAGGATTAGAAGAGATAACGAAAGCAACATCATTATAGTCATTTTCACCGTTTTTCCAGTCTTCCATAGTGATAACATTCACTCTATCACCTGCTTTATTTTTTGCTGCAAAAATTGCAGTGTGAGAAATTTTGTCACTATTCAAAGATTTGGTTGAGTAGAACATATTCCCATTAGCCTTGGCATTTACCCAGCCATTATTCCATATCAAGAAACCAATCTTTGTATTTGCCGGAATACGTTCCGGGTCCTTTTGAGGGAAATTACCAGTCTCATTTATATATTTTAAATTAACTGCAACCCCACTATAATAACCTAAACTATTTCCATGTGCGTTAGGAAATATGACACATGCATGCTTTGTTGCCTTCCTTATTTCATCAGTAGAAGCATCTTTCGGATAGCAATAATAAGCAAATACACTTTTCGCTCCTGTGTCTCCCCCAAAATAGTTAATAACGACATTTGCATCTTCTTTTATCAGAATATCAGCATTATCAGTAACTAAAGGTCCTACGTTATTCTTTCCTTCCGGAAAATATGTCGTTATATAACTCTTGAGAGTTGCATCCACGTTGATCTTCTTAGAAGCATCCAAATAGTCAGGCTTACCTGAATTTGCATTCCAAGTTCCTAATACGTTCGGGATTACATCTGTAATAAATTTCACCGCAGCCCTTGTTTGTGCACTTCTCGTTGATGAATCCACAGGAGTAACATCAAGAACATTCTCGAAGGTTATTTTTGCGCTGACATCCGAACCGACAACTTTAGTTTTATACAAAGTCGGCACACCAAAATCCGGAGAATAAATATAAACTTCTGAAACTGCTGTCGGGAAAGAAGCCGGTTTGATATAACGTCCTTGTATATCTGTAAATCCGGTTGCAATGTGTGACACCCCTGCTTTCTTTATAATCTGACCGCCTTCTGCCACATAAGAAAGCGGATTTTCAGCATAAACTTCAAAATAAGCCCTAGGACATTCCTTTCCATAATCAATATTCAATTGAATATTTTTAGTAGTGGCAAAGTCGAAATAGTTATCTAAAGTAACTTCTTCTTTATCTCCTGAATTAGCAGGATCATATACATCTTTCTGTAAACAGCTTGAGAAAGCAACAGAAACAACACTGATAACACATGCTAATTTAGCAATGTTAATCATTCTTTGGGGTAAGTTAAAACACATCATACTTCTCGTTCATTTTATTTGATAGTGCAAATATAAACATAAACTTGCATATTTTAATCACATTATTGATATATTTTTCAAAAAAAAGTTTCTGCAAGCTTCACCTACCCATTTTTAAATATCTTATTAATAAAAGAAGGAGAAAGCAAAAAGCTCTCTCCTTCTTTTAAAACTTGTATAATCTGGTCTAATTAATTATTCTCCGGACGAAGTTTACGAACAGTTACAGCAGTCTGCCACATTTCGCTTTCGCGTAATTGACGGAGCTCCTCGTTTAACTTTTCACGATAATCAGGTTGTGAATTACTATCAATAGAAATCTGTGCTTCGTTACCAGTCTTCACGCTATTATACAACTTTTCAACTACCGGTTTGATAGCATCGTGGAATGGGCCCATCCAATCGAGAGCACCACGTTGAGCAGTAGTAGAGCAGTTAGCGTACATCCAGTCCATACCGTTCTTTGCGAATAACGGCATCAATGACTGTGTCAGTTCTTCCACTGTTTCATTGAATGCTTCAGAAGGACTATGACCGTTTTCACGCAATACTTCGTACTGTGCCAGCAACAAACCTTGGATAGCCCCCATCAATGAACCACGTTCACCTGTCAGGTCAGAAGTAGCCTCACGTTGGAAAGTTGTTTCGAACAGATAACCGGAACCGATACCAATACCCAGTGCGATGGTTCTTTCGTAAGCCTTGCCTGTAGCATCCTGATAGATAGCATAAGAAGAGTTCAAGCCGCGTCCTTCGAGGAACATAGTACGCAAAGATGTACCCGAACCTTTAGGAGCAACCATGATAACGTCGATATCAGCAGGAGGAACTACACCTGTACGGTCGTTCCAAGTGATAGCAAAACCGTGTGAGAAATAAAGAGCTTTTCCGGCAGTCAGGTAAGGCTTGATAGTAGGCCATACTGACATTACTGCTGCGTCAGACAACAGACACATTACAATAGTACCTTTCTCACAAGCTTCTTCGATACCGAACAAAGTTTCACCCGGAACCCATCCGTCTGCTACTGCCTTATCGTATGTTTTTCCTTCACGTTGACCAACGATTACATTGAAACCGTTATCACGCAAGTTCAGTGCCTGTCCAGGACCCTGTACGCCATAACCGATTACAGCGATTGTTTCATTTTTCAATACTTCACGAGCTTTTTCCAATGGAAATTCGTCACGGATTACTACAGTTTCAGTAGTACCTCCAAAATTCAACTGTGCCATTTTCTTTTTGTTTTTAGTTTTTGATGACTTACGCCATCTGTGTTATTAATTGATTTTATATTCTCACATTTATTCAAATATCACTTTCGAGCGGCAAACAACTTCATTGCCATTCTTCTTCACTTCTACGTGAAACTCGTTTGCGTTCACTTCATCGCAGAAGAAAGAGAGTTCATCACCAAAATAGCTTTCCGCCACATACGCCATTTCAAAACGACGGATACGTTTGGTCTTATACAATTCAATCGGGAACAAATCAAGGATATGCTCGATGTAACGGATGCTGTTTACATGACCGTTGATATCTATATCACTGTATTTTGCCGTCAGGGTAGCTATCGGCTGATCGCTTGTCACTTTGATGCGTGAAGGCTTTTCAATCGGGCAAGGCTCATCACAGACATAGTCTACGATACTTCCCCCATGCAAAGTCAACAAGTCGGCAGGCTTGCGGGTATTAAGATTAATCATTGCCCATACGGAACGTGCGTAGCCAATCTTCTTTCCATCCTTATCGAGGATAGCAAAATTACGGTCCGTAAACAAACGGTAGACATTTTCCACCCACGTCTGAACCGAGAAATTCTCATACTGATAAGGCATTTCATCCAACTCAATAGCCAGACGTGAAAGCACCCATGTATAATTGTCCTCATTCAGCGTTGCAATACCAAAACCACGGTCATTGGCGTGAAAACCTGCACAATTCAGCAGATGATTTCCCAGTACCCCCATGGTCAAACGTCCGTTGAAGTCAACATGGAACGGTTCTGCCACAAACTGATAAGTCCCTATTCTATTTTCTTCACTCATTATTCTTATTGGTTTTTACTTTGGTTATACATAGCTTCCCGTCCATCGAGAAACTCATTCACCCGTTCAAAGCAGCTGGTAGTAATCGCTACACGTCCCGAACGAACAAACTGCAAAACACAATTCAAAGCCTTCAGTTCACCATAGAGCGAAGTTATATCTTCGCTCATTCCATTTTTCTCGACAATAGAAAATACCGGATTGACTTCCACTATACGTGCATTGTATCTACGAATCAGCTTGGATGCTTCCGGATTCTCCTGAAAAGCAGGAGTAGACACCTTATATAATGCAATCTCGTGGAAATAAATCTCATCCTCTGTGAAATAATGTGCCTGAATCACGTCGATCTTCTTTTCGATCTGTTTCACTACCTTCTCAATGATGTCCTTATCAGTCCAGGCTGTTATTGTATACTTATGTACACCTTTAATAGAAGAAGCAGATACATTCAGACTCTCAATATTTATTTGCCGACGGGTAAATACAGCAGTTACCTGATTCAGCAACCCGGCTATATTCTCCGAATGAACAATGATTGTATATAACGTTTTATCACTCATAACTCTAATTTTTTAAATGCGAACTCTCAACTCTCCATTCTCAACTCTCAACTTCTCCTAGCACTCCAGCAACATCTGGTTTACCGAACCACCCGGAGGAGTCATCGGCAAAACATTGCCTTCTTCCACCACGCAAGCTTCGAGCAGGAACGGTCCGTCCGTTGCCAGCATTTCAGTAATAGCTTCCTTCAGTTCTTCACGAGTGAAAACACGCTTGGAAGGAATATCATAAGCCGAGGCCACTTTCATATAATCCGGATTCAACATCGGGGTAAACGAATAGCGACGGTTGAAAAACATAGCTTGCCACTGACGTACGTTTCCGAGGTAATTATTGTTCAGGCAGATAATCTTCACCGGAGCCTTCTGCTCCATAATCGTACCCAGTTCCTGAATATTCATTTGCAGTCCGCCATCTCCCATAAATACGCATACGGTACGTTCCGGTGCTCCGAAAGTTGCCCCGATAGCTGCGGGAAGCCCGAAGCCCATTGTTCCAAGTCCTCCGGAAGTAATGATACTGCGTTCTTTCGTATATTTAAAGTAACGTGCAGATATCATCTGATTTTGACCTACATCTGTTACCAAAACAGCTTCATGGTGAGTAGCGTCACTTACCGCACGTACCACTTCCCCCATGCTCAAAGAGTTTGTGGCAGGATGAAGTTCAGGACGGATTACTTTTTCCTCCTCTACTTTCTCATATTCTTTGAAGCTATCAATCCATTCGGTATGAGTGTTCTTTTTCAGGAGTTTCGTCACAGAAGCCAGTGTTTCCTTGCAATCTCCCAATACAGCTACATCTACCTTTACATTCTTATTAACTTCCGCAGGATCGATATCAAAATGAATCACTTTTGCCTGTTTGGCATAAGTAGCCAAATTACCGGTCACACGGTCGTCAAAACGCATACCGACAGCAATCAGCACATCGCATTTATTGGTATTGATATTCGGTCCCAGATTGCCGTGCATACCCAACATACCTTTATTCAACGGATGTTCTGTCGGCAAAGCCGAAAGCCCGAGCAGCGTACAACCCGCAGGCATATCCGCTTTTTCGATAAACTCGCGCAATTCGCTCTGTGCATTTCCCAGTTCAACACCTTGTCCAACCAATACAAGCGGACGTTCAGCGTTATTAATCAGTTCGGCAGCAGCCTGTACAGACTCCTCGTCCATATCGGGAACAGGAACATAGCTACGGATAAAATCGACTTTCGTCGGTTCGTATTTCGTTTTCTCTACTTGCGCATTTTTGGCAAAGTCCAGTACCACCGGCCCCGGACGACCACTACGAGCAATGTAAAACGCACGTGCTACCGCCCAGGCTACATCTTCCGCACGGCGAATCTGATAACTCCATTTAGTGATTGGCTGGGTGATACCTACCAAGTCAACTTCCTGAAAAGCATCCGTCCCAAGAAAGCCTGTTCCTACCTGTCCGGCAATCACCACGATAGGCGTACTATCGATCATCGCATCTGCAATGCCTGTTACCGTATTGGTTGCTCCGGGACCGCTCGTCACCAGGCAAACACCTACATCACCCGATACACGGGCATAACCTTGTGCGGCATGGGCAGCTCCCTGTTCGTGACGAACCAAGATATGGTTCAATATATTTTGATGATCGTACAAGGCATCGAATACCGGCATAATAGAGCCACCGGGGTAACCAAAGATGGTAGTCACTCCCTGATGTTCCAAGGAGCGCATCAAAGCCTCTGCACCTGTTATTAAATCTTTCATATTAGTTGATAGTTGATAAATGATAAATGATAGTTGAGAAATGACAGTTGAAAATGAATGGTTTACAATCATTGCGCTAAGTGCTGCGCAGCTAACTATTACCTATCAACTATCACCAACTATATTATATAATTCTCACTGCTCCCTTATCGGCAGAGCTTACCATGCTGGCATACGCCTTCAGGCTCTTTGGTACATAACGGTCACGAGTGACAGGAGTCATCGGACGGGCTGCCAGTTCTTCATCCGTCAGTCGCACGTTAATCTTCCGGGCCGGAATATCGATTTCGATAATGTCTCCGTCTACAATTTTTCCGATATTGCCTCCAGCTGCCGCTTCAGGAGAAATATGTCCGATACTCAATCCGGAAGTTCCACCGCTGAAACGTCCGTCGGTAATCAAAGCACATTCTTTTCCGAGATGACGGGATTTTATATAAGAGGTAGGATAAAGCATTTCCTGCATACCGGGACCACCCTTCGGACCTTCGTGCGTGATGACGACGACGTCTCCACTGACGACTCGACCTCCGAGGATGCCTTCACAAGCTGCTTCTTGCGAATCAAATACTTTGGCAGGTCCGGTAAACTTCCAGATACTTTCGTCTACACCTGCTGTTTTTACTACACAACCGTCTTGAGCAATATTGCCTTTCAATACGGCCAGTCCGCCGTCTTTACTGTAAGCATGTTCCAAGTCACGGATACATCCGTTTGCACGGTCCTTATCCAGTTCCTTATAGTACATACCTTGTGAACCAAGTACGAGATTGAATTTATTTCCGGCTGCGCTCGAATATTTCTTAATTGCTTTTTCGCTCACATTCGGGCTGGTGATTGAATATTCATTAATAGCTTCTGCCAGTGACATTCCGTCTACCCGGCGAACGGATGTATCTATCAAACCGCCCTTTGCCAGTTCGTCCATAATGGCAATGATACCACCGGCACGGTTTACATCCTGAATATGATATTTCTGTGTATTGGGAGCCACCTTGCAGAGGCAAGGAGCCTTGCGGGAAAGCATGTCGATATCATCCATCTTGAAGTCTACCTCTGCTTCGTGAGCAACAGCCAACAAGTGAAGAACCGTATTGGTAGATCCCCCCATTGCTATATCCAGCGTCATGGCGTTCAGGAAAGCCTGACGGGTAGCGATGCTACGGGGAAGTACACTTTCGTCTCCTTCTTCATAATATAATTTTGCATTTTTCACGATCAGTTCCGCAGCGTCTTTGAAAAGTTGCGTACGGTTTTCGTGTGTCGCTACAATGGTTCCGTTGCCGGGAAGAGCCAGTCCGATTGCTTCATTCAGGCAGTTCATCGAGTTGGCGGTAAACATACCGGAGCAGCATCCGCAAGTAGGACAAGCATTTTGCTCGATATTCGCTACTTCCTGATCGCTAACACTTTCGTCGGCCGATTTAATCATCGCATCGATCAAATCCAGGTGCTGGCCATTCCATTCTCCCGCTTCCATCGGACCACCCGATACAAATACGGCAGGGATATTCAGACGCATAGCCGC
>ERZ779671.1263-NODE-1263-length-11190-cov-2.143781_pt1 | contig 11190 bp, 5 predicted proteins | sample MGYA00511074_ERZ779671 | MGnify/ENA primary metagenome ERZ779671 (study PRJEB29588, sample SAMEA2158454) | human gut metagenome | biome: human gut; feature: human-associated habitat; material: faeces | place: Denmark | collected 2008/2010 ... | reverse complement strand
CTCGATCTCAAATTCCTCAAATGACAGATCATCCATATAAATGATAAATTTGTAATTGCGGTTTTTGATCTGTGCGATCACATCATTTAAGTCGCAGAACTGATGCTTGTACACCTCGATCAGACGCAGTCCCCTGTCATAATACTGATTGGCGATTGCCTTAATACTGGTGGACTTTCCTGTTCCTGCATCTCCGTAAAGCAGGCAGTTATTTGCCTCCTTTCCGCGGACAAAGCTCTCTGTATTGTCGATCAGTTTCTGTTTTGCGATCTCATATCCGACCAGATCATCTAATTTTACATGTGCAATGTTTGTGATCGGTACGATCTGTGCTCCATCCTCTTTATGCAGCACACGAAATGCTTTATGTAAGCCTAATTTTCCAACACCAAATTCTCCGTAGAACTCTGTAACAGCATCCTTAAAATCACCTGCATCTGCCGCCTGCTCTAATTTTACTGTCAGTTCACAGATACGGTCACGGATTCTTTTATTAAAAAGCTTTCCGCTGTCGCCTGCACTCTCATAATGAAGCAGTGCATCCATGCAGTCGATCTCATAATCTTTTGCCAGCTCTGTAAAATCAAAATCAAATAAATCTTTCATGATCTTAAAATCATGCAGTGCAATCTGATTGACGGAGCCTTCCATACCACCCCGGATCTCACATCCACGGCTGTATGCGTTCTCGTTATTGACCAGAATAAATGCAATAAAATTATGCCAGAGATTTCCTTTAAATCCATGACTTACTGCAAGTTCGGACAACTGGTTAAAACATTCGTAAAGCAGTGCCTCGATATCCTCTCTGTTATAATATTCATTCTCATAGTTTTCCATGATCCATGCCATGTTATAAAATAATTTTCCATTTTCAAAGTTTTTATATAAGATCAGGTTTTTTGTACTTTTCATGTTTTGCTCCATTTCTTCGTGTGCAAATCTTATTTCCACACATTTCTTTCGTTCTAATAATTTCCAAGAATCTTAAGTCCAAGCGTTTCCTCTGCCAGACCTCTTAAGGCATTCTGCACTGCTGCATCATTTAAATTACCCTCAAAGTCGACAAAGAAACGGTACTCCCAGTTTTTCCCCTGTACCGGTCTTGATTCAATGTGGTTCATGTTGATGCCATTGTAAATAAAATGGGACAGCATATGGTAAAGGGAACCACTCTCATGCATACCTTCAAAGCAGATACTGATCTTTTCCGCCTTTGAAGTGAAAACGCGTTTGCCGGATACGATAATAAAACGGGTTGCATTCATCTTATTATCCTGAATACATTCATCCAGCACTTTCAGTCCATAGATATCAGCAGTCAGGCTGCTTGCGATCGCCGCCTTATGTTTTTTGCCGTCCTCTTTTACTTTTTTTGCCGCCATGGCAGTATTTTTCAGACTATGTTTTTCCCATTCCCGGTGGCTCTCAAGATATCTGCCGCACTGCATCAGTGCCTGCGGGTGGGAATAGACATCCGTGATATCGGAAAGTTCTGCATCCGGAAGTCCAAGCAGTGCATGATTGATCTGGATAATCTGCTCCCCGACGATGCAGTTATCGTATTCTACCATCAGGTCATAATTTTCAGATACGATGCCCGCTGAAGAATTCTCAATCGGAAGCACCGCATAATCTGCCTCTCCGTTTTTGATCGCCTCCATGGCATCACGCCAGGTTTCCACATGATAACTGTCCGTCTGCTCTCCAAAGTACTCTCTCAATGCAAGCTGGCTGTACGCACCCTCTGTCCCCTGAAACACAATACGCGCATTGTGATAATCTAAACTTTCCACTTCTGTAAAATCCGGTTTTTCATACATTCCATGCGCTGTCAAAAGCTGATACTGGCGTTTTCTGCTCATCGACATAATCTGCTCAAACAATTCACGGATCCCGTGTTTATTAAAATCTGTTTTGCCAAGTGCTGTCAGCGTTGCAAGTTTTGAATCTTCGCGTTCTTTATCAAATACTTTTTTGCCGGTATTGATCTTATATTCTGCAACACCCGCAGCAATCTCCATTCTCTCCTGATATAAATCTACGATCTGTCTGTCAATGACATCAATCTGGTCTCTTAATTCTTTTAAATCTTTCATGGATTCCACCTTTATTTTTAGTATTACTTCTACTATATTACATTAACGTAGCAAAATCAAGGGCAGAAAAAGTCATATTCCATATGAAAAATATAGTATTCGTGCTCTGAAAATGCTATAATAAACACAGATGAGAAGCAAATCAAACACATTGTCACGTCAGCATAAAATGCTCTCAGAATGGAGGCCTTATGAAAAAAGTTATCACGATTCTCTTAATTATCCTCGTACTCGCCGCCGGTGTCGGTTTTGGTGTCTACCACCACAAATCAAACGAGACAAAATTCAATGACGATTACATAAACGGCAACACGGCTGGCAATCTCTACAATGCCGGCATCTTCTGCACAGCAGCCGACGGCACGATTTATTTTGCAAACCCTTCCGACAGCAGCAAACTATACTCAATGAACAGCGACGGTTCAGACCTTACAAAGATTTCTGATGATGTTGCCACCTTTATCAATGCAGATGACAATTATATTTACTATGTGCGCAACAATCCGGTTTTTACAGAACCATTTTCATTTTTGACAATCAACACAGACAGCCTCTGCCGGCTTGACCGCAGCAAGCATAAAAAAAGCATTCTCCTTGATTCTTCCGCGAGTCTTTATGCCTCTTTAGTCGGAAATAAGGTTTATTACCTTCACTATGATGACAAAGACTTTACCACTTTCTATGAAGTCGGCATCGACGGGGCAGACAGTCATCAGGTAGACAAGACACCGTACCGTCCATGCTCCGTCGTCGGACAGTACATTTATTTCAATGGCGTATCAAACGATCACAATATCTGGCGTTTTGACACTGTTACTGACACCTCGGAGCTCGTTCTGAAAGGCAATTATTACATGCCAGCCGTAATCGGTGATACGATCTTTTTCTTGGACAATGAAAACAATTATACACTTGCAAGCACAGATCTCTCCGGCAGTTCGGCCATCACAACACTCAGCGACGACCGCATTGACTGTTATAACATTACAGGGAACTATATTTATTTCCAGCGCAACAGTACAAGCACTCCGGCACTCTGCCGGATGAAAACCGACGGCAGTGATTACACCGTGATTGCAGAAGGCAATTATACCAACATCAATGCGACGGAAACAGATGTCTATTTCAGGGATTTTGCTTCCGGCGTTATGTATAAGACACCGATTGCTGATCCGTCTGATGTTGAGATCTTTAATCCGGGAACTGGTTCTTCTGACAAATGATCCTGCACCGGATCCACAGGTTCATTTTATGTTCAAAAAAAACACAGGGGACCTTCCGTTATCCCCTGTGTTTTTTCTATGCAAAATCAAACAGTGAGAGCTGATTGGACTCCGGCATATCACCGAGCAGTCCTAAATCTCCCATCAGATCAATGACCGTCTTAGTTGCCTTTGTTCTCTGTCTGAAATCGTCTCTGGATAAGAATTTTCCATCTTTTGCCGCTTCCGCCACAGCGATCGCAGCATTATCTCCCATACCGTCGATCGTATTTAATGCCGGCATCAGTTTTCCGTCAATGATCTGGAAACGGTCCGGTTTTGCACGGTAAATATCGATCGGTGTGAAATCAAATCCCCGCGCATACATTTCCTGTACAATCTTCATGTCACGGTATACATCCTGTTCCTTCTTGGAAAGCGAATCTTTTCTGCGCTCATAATCTTTCTGGAAATAGGTAAGGCGCTCTCTTCCCTGACACATGATCTCATAGTTGAATCCAGTCGCACGGATTGAGAAATATGCCGCATAATAGGCAAGCGGATAATATACTTTACAGTATGCGATACGCCATGCCATCATAACGTAAGCCGCCGCATGTGCTTTCGGGAACATGTATTTAATCTTTAAACAGGAATCAATGTACCACTCCGGCACGTCATGTGCACGCATCTCTTCTTTCCACTCTTCCTTTAGTCCTTTTCCTTTTCGAACCGACTCCATGATCGTAAAGGACTGCTCACTGTCAAGTCCCATCTGGATCAGATAGATCATGATATCATCTCGCGTACAGATCGCAGTGGAAATCGTTGCCAGTCCCTGTTCGATTAAAGTCTGCGCATTGCCGAGCCAAACGTCTGTACCGTGGGACAGACCGGAGATACGGATCAGATCCGAAAACTCCTGCGGCTTGGCATCGATAACCATCTGCATGGCGAAATCGGTACCAAACTCCGGGATACCCAATGCCCCCAGCTTTGTTCCGCCGATCTGCTCCGGAGTAATGCCCAGCGCATCCGTATTCTGGAACAGACTCATGACATCCTGTCCGTCTAAGGGAATCGTCAGAGGATCTCTCCCTGTCAGGTCCTGAAGCATACGGATCATGGTAGGATCATCGTGTCCCAGAATATCCAGCTTCAACAGGTTATGGTCAATGGAATGGTAATCAAAGTGTGTGGTTATGGTATCCGTAGTCATATCATTTGCGGGATGCTGCACCGGGGTGAAGGAGTTGATATCCTGTCCTAAGGGCAGTACGACGATTCCGCCGGGATGCTGACCGGTACTGCGTCGTACTCCGGTACATCCGGAAGCAATACGGTCAATCTCACTGGTTCGCTTGTGAATGCCACGTTCTTCAAAATAATTCTTCACGTAACCGAAGGCCGTCTTATCTGCCAGAGTTGCAATGGTTCCGGCACGGAAGGTCTGTCCCGCACCGAAGATAACCTCGGTATATTTATGCGCCTTGGACTGGTACTCACCGGAGAAGTTCAGGTCGATATCCGGCTCTTTGTCTCCCTTGAATCCCAGGAAAGTCTCGAAAGGAATATCAAATCCGTCCTTGTGAAGCTTTTCTCCGCACACCGGACACAGCTTGTCCGGCATATCGATTCCCGCCTTACCGGCATAGGCCTTGACTTCATCACTGTCAAAATCCACATAATGACACTTACTGCAATAATAATGAGGGCTTAAGGGGTTGACCTCCGTGATTCCCGCCATGGTCGCCACGAAGGAACTTCCTACAGATCCTCGGGAACCTACCAGATAACCGTCCTCATTGGATTTCCACACCAGCTTCTGCGCGATAATATACATAACCGCAAATCCGTTTGAGATAATGGAATGCAGTTCCCGTTTCAGTCTCGCCTCTACGATCTCCGGCAGATTTGGTCCGTAAATCTCATGTGCTTTGTCATAACAGATCGTCGTCAGCGTCTCATCGGAATTATCAATGATCGGCGGACATTTATCCGGCCGTACCGGTGAGATACGCTCAATCATATCATTGATTTTATTTGTATTTGTAATAACGACTTCTTTTGCAAGATCACTGCCTAAATACTGGAACTCTGCAAGCATCTCATCCGTTGTACGGAAAAACAGCGGTGGCTGACGGTCTGCATCATGGAATCCCTTTCCCGCCATCATGATCCGCCGATATATCTCATCCTCCGGATCGAGGAAATGCACATCACACGTTGCAACGACCGGCTTGCCAAACTGTTTCCCGAGGTCACAAATCTTCCGGTTTACATCCTGCAGATCTTCCACGGTCTTGACCGGCGCTTTCTCATCATCAAGCAGGAACATGTTGTTTCCAACCGGCTGAATCTCATAGTAATCATAGAAATTACAAAGTCTTGTGATTTCATCCTCGCCCTCTCCGTACAATACTGCACGGTAAAGCTCGCCCGCCTCACAGGCGGAGCCAATGATCAGACCTTCCCGGTATTTGTTGATCAGACTCTTCGGCATACGTGGACGCCGGTTAAAATATGTCAGATGCGACTCAGAAATCAGACGGTACAGATTCACTCGTCCAACCTCATTTGCCGCCAATATGATACCATGATACGTTTTTGCTTTCCGGATTGCATCCGGAGATGCAGCACCCGCTTCGTTTAACTCATGGATCGTTGTAATACCTTTTTCTTTGATCATCTTGATCATCTTGACGAAGATCTCAGCTGTAGCAGCCGCATCATCACAAGCTCTATGGTGATGCTCATTTACAACACCAAACTGCTTACATAGACGATCCAGTGTATATTTACCAAGCTCTGGAAGCAGGATATGCGCCAGTGTCATCGTATCCACGATCGTACTGTCAAACACCAGTCCCAGCCGCTTTGCATTCTCCCGTATAAATCCGGTATCAAAGGTGGCATTGTGCGCAACTACACTTGCATCGCCAATATACTCTAAAAATTTCGGCAGGATCACTTCGATCGTTGGTGCATTCTGCACCATTGCATCTGTAATGGATGTAAGCTTCGTGATCGTATATGGAATCGGCACCTCCGGATTGACGAATTCAGAAAATGTATCCTGTATCCTTCCATCCTTAATCCGCACGGCACCAATCTCAATGATACGATTATTTGTCGGGCTTAAACCTGTGGTTTCTATATCAAATACCACATATTCCGAATCAATCTTCTGTCCTTTTTCGTTCTGGATTAGTCCCTTTACATCATCGACAAAATAGCCCTCTACACCATAGATGATCTTAAAGTCCTCGCCTTTTTTGAGCTGGTGGTTTGCAATCGGGAATGCCTGTACAACACCATGATCGGTGATTGCAAGCGCCTTCATGCCCCATTCCTTCGCGCGGGCAATAACTTTTTCGATGCCAACCACACTATCCATCTCGCTCATGATCGTATGCAGATGCAGCTCGACACGTTTTTCAAGCGCGTTATCCATCCGTTTCTCCCGAAAATCATTTGCCGGTTTGATTCCGGCAACGGATGAAAAGGTGATTTCCTTACTGTAGCTGTCATACATTGGCACACCTTTTATGATATAGAATTTTCCCTTCTGCAATTCATCCAGCAACGGTCCCCGGTCATCCGGTGATACAAACAGTTTGAACATGATCGTATCTGTAAAATCGGTGATCGCACCTGTGATGATAAACTTTCCACTTCGCAGTTCGCGATCTTCCAACGCAATTACCTGTCCATGGATACAACATTCACCGGTACCTTCTTCGAGTGCCTCAATCTTGACAATATCCGCCTCACAGTTTCTGCCATAGAACACATCCGGGTCCTGTGACTGCTGCTTGCGATAACTTCCATAATCGCCTTTCCCTGAGAATTTGCGATCGGATCTGGCACCTGCGCCATAGGATTTGGCTGCTGCAGCCGCTGGGTTTGCACTGGATGCGGCTGGCTGTGGAGACTTTGATGTATCTGTCTTTGCAGCCGTTTTTGCTTCTGCCTGTTTATTTTCATCCTTGGCAGTCGTTTTATCTTCTGCATTTTTCTCTTTTTCCGAAGCATCCGAAGAAGCTTTTGCTGCCTGCAATTCTGCATTTTTCTCCTCGATCGTACGGAGCTCCTGCTGTAAGCGCAGGGCATTTGCCTGCCGCAGCTTCGTTTTCTGCTCTAAGGAATAGCTGAATCCAACTTCGATTTCTTTTCCAAAATGATCACGAAAATAAGACACGAGAAAATCCCGTATCAGCTTTTCATGTTCCTTTGCAACTGAGGAATGTTCCACCGCAATACTGATCACATCCTCGTTATAATACCACTCCGCCCGGCTCATCAACCGAAATGCAATCCGGCTGATGCTGCGCAGTTCCTCTAACAGGCTTTCTTTATAATTCTCCGCAATCTGTCTCACATCATATTGTTCCGATAGCTGATATCGCATAAATATCTGGATTTTCTTTCCTGCACCACCCATATGATATGCATACTGTGTCAGCAATGCTTCCATACGGGTAATCATATGATATGGAATCAAGTGGTCACTTTGCAGCGTAACAATCATCTGTTTTTTTGTCTCGTAGGTTTTGATACTCTCCACCTGCGTATCCGAAAAAAGGGCGTCAAGTTCCGCTCCACCCTTAAAAGCCGGAAATACATTACAAAATGTTTTGTTATCCACGTTTTTACTCCTCTTCCCAGTGATCCAGCTCGTACTTCAGTGCTGCAAGCAGATTCTCCTGTGGAACTTTCTTAATGATCTCACCGTGCTTCATCAGAAGTCCCTCACCATTGCCGCCTGCAATACCAAGATCTGCCTCCCGTGCCTCACCAGGTCCGTTTACCGCACAGCCCATCACAGCAACCTTGATTGACAGATGGTCATAGCCGGCAATCAGTTTCTCTACATCATTCGCAAGTCCGATCAGGTCGATCTTTGTTCTGCCACAAGTCGGGCAGGACACGAGCTCGATTCCATCCTTGCGCAACCCTAACGTCCGCAGGATCAGCTTTGCCGATGTAATCTCCTCAACCGGATCTCCCGTCAGAGACACACGCATCGTATCGCCGATTCCCTGTCCTAAAATCATACCAAGCCCTACCGCAGACTTGATATTGCCACGGTAGACCGTTCCTGCCTCTGTAATACCGACATGCAAAGGATAGCTCGTCTGTTCTGCAATCAGTTCATGTGCATGTACACACATCATAACATCGGAACTCTTGATACTGATTACCAGATTATCGTAATCACATTCCTCGATCATCCGTACCTTGTCAAGTGCAGACTCCACGATACCTTCCGCTGTCACGCCACCATATTTTTCAACCAGATTCCGCTCTAAGGAACCGGAATTCACACCGACACGAATCGGAATATTCCGCTCTTTCGCTACTTTTACAACCTTCTTCAGATTCTCTTCTCCGCCGATATTTCCCGGATTGATCCGAATCTTATCTGCACCATATTCCATCGCAAGTATCGCCAGCCGATAATCAAAATGAATGTCTGCTACGATTGGAATATGAATCTGTTCTTTAATCTTATCAAATGCCTTTGCAGCCGCCTCGGTATTCGCGGTGGAACGGATGATCTGACAGCCTGCCTTCTCCAGTTCCAGAATCTGCGCCACGGTTGCGTCTACATCAGATGTCTCTGTATTTGTCATAGACTGAATCGCAATCGGATTGCCGCCACCGATCACGACACCGCCAATATTTATCATTCTCGTCGTATCTCTGTGTGGAAGTGTTTTTTTCGTTCCGTATCTCATAATCACAACCCCTTTTCTAACCTTTTAGAAAAATGCATTCTTAATATCATTAAAGAATACTACAACCATCAATACCATAAGTAACGCAAATCCGATGAAGTTCACAATCGCTTCCTTCTCCTGTGGAATCTTCTTTCTACGGATTGCCTCAATAAACAGGAACAACAGTCTGCCGCCATCCAGTGCCGGAATCGGAAGCAGGTTCATGATACCCAGATTCACACTCAGCAAGATACTCCAGTTTAAAAGATTCAGTATTACATTGATTACTGCCTCTTTCTGCGTTGTGCTGATATCCTTTGCCTCTTCAATCACTTCGTTCATGGCACTTCCAACACCAACGGGACCCATGATATCTCCATTTTTCACACCGCCAGTCACAATCATCCGAAGTCCTGTCACCGTCGCTTTCACCCAATATCGAAGCTCCAGACCTGCATATTTGATATCATTTCCAAATCCGGTGGACGCGACATAACCTCCAGCAACTCCAAGTTTATAATTTCCTTCATTGTCCACCTTTGGTGTTACAACAACCGATTCCTTTGAACCATCTGCATGCTCAATCGAAAGTGTTACCGGCTTGGAAGGATTCTCTGCCTGCATATAGAGTAAAATCTCACGATAATTATAAATCTTCTTGCCATTAATCGCTGTCACTGTATCTCCAACAACGATTCCAGCATCCTCCGCCGCAGAATGTTCTACCACGGTTGTAAGTCTGGCAGGATCACAGCCCGTAAAATGAATCAATACAATTGAAAAAACAAATGCCAGAATAAAGTTAAACACAGGACCCGCCGCAATCACCAGAATCCGTGCCAGCAGCGGCTTGTTGTTAAACGCATTCTCATCTTCACTCTCGCCATCTTCCCCCATCATCATGCAGTACCCACCAATCGGCAGTAAACGCAGGGAATATTTCGTCTCCTTTTTCTGTATTGAAAAAATAGCCGGTCCCATACCAATGGAAAACTCCATAACCGCGATCTTATTCATCTTTGCAACAATAAAGTGTCCGAACTCGTGAAAAAACACGATTACACCAAACACCAGTATAATCAGAATAATGTTCATACAATCTCCTTTTACATCGAAACTCTATCAACCGAATTGTCGTTCAATATAGTCATATACCCAGCGTTCCGTCTCCAGAATCTCTTCAAGTGTCGGATTCGCAATGGTCTTATGCTCCCCCATACAGGCTTCAATTATATCATAGATTTGTAAAAATTTTATGTCCTTGTGCAGGAACTTTGCAACCGCACATTCATTTGCCGCATTAAGTACCGTCGGCATAGATCCGCCAGTTTTAATTGCCTGATATGCAAAATCCAGTCCCTTGAATGTCTCTCTGTCTGGTTTGCTTGTGATGATTCCGGCAATCTTCGAAAAGTCAAGACGGTCACCAGCCAGATATCTACGCTCTGGATAATAAAGCGCATACTGGATTGGCAGGCGCATATCTGCAGTTCCAAGCTGTGCCTTGATCGCACCATCTTCAAATTCCACCATCGAATGAATGATGCTCTGTGGCTGCACAACAACCTCGATATCCTCTGGCATCACATCGAACAGCCAGCGCGCTTCAATAACCTCTAAACCTTTGTTTACCAGTGTTGCAGAATCAATCGTAATTTTTCTTCCCATAGACCAGTTCGGATGTTTCAATGCATCCTCCACTGTAACATCCTTTAATTCCTCTCTTGTATTTCCAAGGAATGGTCCGCCTGATGCTGTGATCAGAAGCTTTGCTATCTTGTTTTCTCTTTCCCCATGCAGGCACTGGAATATTGCAGAATGCTCACTGTCTACCGGGAGAATCCGGACATGATATTCCTCTGCCAGCTTCATGATCAGATGTCCGGCAGTTACCAGTGTCTCCTTGTTTGCGAGTGCGATATCTTTTCCCGCCTTGATTGCCTCGATCGTCGGACGGATTCCGATCATACCAACGATTGCTGTCACAACAAGCTCCGCCGGTTCATATGTAGCGACCGCAATCAGTCCATCCATACCATAAACGATCTTACAATTAAAATCAGACAAGGCAATCCGTAACGCATCTGCCTTGTCTTTGCTTTGTACACTTACGAGTGCCGGTTTGAATTCCCGCACCTGTTTTTCCAGTAATTCTATATTATTTCC
>ERZ779671.1261-NODE-1261-length-11199-cov-2.008435_pt1 | contig 11199 bp, 6 predicted proteins | sample MGYA00511074_ERZ779671 | MGnify/ENA primary metagenome ERZ779671 (study PRJEB29588, sample SAMEA2158454) | human gut metagenome | biome: human gut; feature: human-associated habitat; material: faeces | place: Denmark | collected 2008/2010 ... | reverse complement strand
CACAGCCGCCGTTGTTCAAAGTTACTCAAGGCAAGACTTCTGAGTATCTTTATGATGAACATGCGCTTGATAAAATGCTTAAAGAACGCGGTATTAAATCTTTGAGTTTGTCTGACAAGACAAAAACAAAAGTTAAATCAGGCGACGAACTGCTGACACTTTTATCTAACATGTCAACATTCTACAAATCTTACAACAACCCGATTTTGAACATCATTCCGGCTGTTGTTTTAAGAGGCTTAATACGTTCTGATGTTAAGCCGGAAGATTTTGAAGATCAGGCTAAAATGAATGAAGTTATCGCATATCTTTCACATTATTTGAAAGATCATGCTGAAAACTACAACATTGAAGAGGCTAAGAATTATGAAGTTTCTCTAAAATATAACCCTGAGAATGCAAAATATTCTATCCAGCTTGATTTGTTTGAAAATGAGCATGAATTTATTACTTCAAACATAATTAAGAGTAATGAGTTCAAGAGATTAAAAAATTCTTATCCTCTGATTCGTGATTTCTTGATTGAAGAAGAAAAAATGCTTATTCTTGAAACCGAAAACGGCGAAGTTGAAATTACATCATTTGAGCAGCTTCAGAAGCTTGTTGACGACAGAGGTCAAAAAGGATTAACAATTCAGCGTTTCAAAGGTCTTGGAGAAATGATGCCGCAGCAGTTATGGGAAACTACTATGGATCCTGAAACAAGAACTTTACTAAAAGTTAATATCGAGGATGCTATGATGTGCGACCAGCTGTTTGATATTCTTATGGGCGATAAGGTTGAGCCTAGAAGAGATTTCATCGAGTCAAATGCTGTTTATGCAACCAATATTGATACATAGTGAGGTTTAAATGAGAACTGTTATAATAGGCGGAGGAGCATGCGGAGCTAGCGCAGCTGCCAGAATCAGAAGGCTTGATGAATCTGCTGAAATTATTGTGCTGGAAAAAACCGGTGAAATTTCTATTGCAAATTGCGGGCTTCCATATTATACATCAGGTGTGATTAATGACAGAGAAAAAATGCTCGTTTCTTCACCTGAAAAATTTAGAGAATGGTTCAATATTAATGTTAAGTTAAATACAGAAGTTATAAATATTAATCCTGATGAAAAATTTGTAGAAACAGCAGATGGTGAAAAAATAAATTATAACAAGCTTGTACTTGCTCAGGGAGCAAAACCTTTTGTTCCGCCTATTGAGGGAATACCTGAGGAAAAAGTTTTTACTGTAAGAACATTATTTGATGCAGATAATATCAAAAGTTATATAAAGGAAAAAGGCGTTCGGAAAGCTATTGTAATTGGCGGTGGTTTTATTGGAGTAGAGATGGCAGAAAATCTCAATGAAATGGGATTAGAAACAACTCTAATTGAACAACAAAATCAAATACTTGCACCTGTAGACTACGAAATTGCAGCATTTTTACACAATGAAATGCGTGATAGAGGTGTTGAACTTGTATTATCTGATGGTGTTAAGAAGTTTAATGATAATAAAGTTATATTGAATTCTTCCAGAGAAATTGAATTTGATATTATCATTATGGCGATTGGCGTGCGTCCGGAAATTACACTTGCTAAAAACGCAGGTCTGGAAACGGCCAGAGGTATAATTGTTAATGAAAATTTACAGACTTCAAATCCTGACATTTACGCAGGCGGGGACGGGGTTGAAATCAAAGATTTTGTTACCGGAGAAAATACTCTAATACCGCTTGCAGGGCCTGCAAACAGACAGGGAAGAATTATTGCAGATAATATATGCGGAATAGAATCTGCATACAAAAATTCGCAGGGTGCTTCAGTCCTAAAAGTTTTTGATTTAACTGCTGCAAGTGTTGGCAATAATGAAAAGCAGCTTAAATCTAAAAATATTCCTTATTGGAAGACCTTTGTATTCTCAAAAGACCATGCCGGCTATTATCCTGGAGCGGTAGAAGTTTTATATAAATTACTTTTTTCTCCCGATGGTAAAATTCTTGGTGCACAGGGAGTCGGCCCTGATGGTGTTGAAAAAAGAATTGATGTAATTTCCTCAATTATGAGAAATGGCGGTAAAATTCAGGAGCTTTTAGATAGCGAGCTCTGTTATGCACCTCCGTATTCTTCTGCGAAAGATGCAGTGAATATATTAGGTATGAATGCTGATAATATTTTGCGCGGGCTTCTCAAACCTGCTTACTTTGAAGATTTGGAAAATAGTTATTTAATTGATGTCAGACAAAGAGAGATTTTTGAAATCAGCACAATTGAGGGTGCTGTAAATATTCCGATTGCTCAATTAAGAAATAGAATTAATGAAGTTCCGCGTGATAAGAAAGTAATATTGTTCTGTAATACAGGATATACCAGCTATAATGCTTCCCGAATTTTAATTCAGAATGGATTTAACAATGTTTATTCTTTATGCGGCGGAATTAGCTTGTACAAAGAACTTGTAAAAGATAAGAAAGGTATACTAACTATGCCGCAAAGAGTTGCAACACATGCAGCAGTGTCTAATTCTGCTGATGTAATTAAAGTTGATGCTTCTGGCCTGCAATGTCCGGGGCCGATTATGAAAGTTGCTTCTAAGATAGCAGAACTGAATGAAGGAAGCATTATTGAAGTTACTTCCACCGACAGAGGTTTTAAATCTGATATTGGTGCATGGTGCAAAACGACAGGCAATTCTCTTTTGGATTTGAAAACAGAGAAAAAAGTTATTACAGCAGTCATTCAAAAAGACGGAAAGCCGGCTGTTATTGAGAAATCTTCGGGAAACGGACAGACGATTGTAGTATTTTCGAATGATTTAGACAAAGCGTTAGCAGCATTGATTATAGCAAACGGGGCTAAAGCTGCCGGCAAAGATGTCACATTATTTTTCACGTTCTGGGGGTTAAATATTTTAAGGAAACCTCAGAGCAGGGTTAAAAAAGGGATAATCGACAAAATGTTCGGGCTTATGATGCCGAAAGGCACTGAAAAACTTACCTTATCAAAAATGAATATGCTCGGAGCAGGTTCATTAATGATGAAGTGGGTTATGAAGCAGAAAAATGTTTCAACCTTAAATGAACTTTTAACTCAAGCTAGAGAAGCCGGCATTAAATTTATAGCTTGCAACATGTCAATGGATGTTATGGGAATAAAGCCGGAAGAACTTATTGACGGAGTTGAAATTGGCGGCGTTGCAAAATATATCGAAGAAAGCAGCTATTCTAACTCTAATTTGTTTATATAATTTGTGCTATAATTACTGGTATGAAAAGATTTGCAAAAAGAGCTTTTATCTGGAGCGGAGTAACCGTTTTAATACTTGCAGGAACAGCAGCAGCTTCCTATCTGTGGATTTTCCCGGCCGTAGTATCAAGCAGCTGGGTCAACAACATTGTTACAAAAGAAACTAATAAATTTCTGGGAGCAGAATTAAAAATTACAAATCCTAAACTAAGCACAGGATTAAATCCAAAAATAGGATTCACACTCGCTGAACTTAGTTTATCTAAGAATAATAAAGAACTTTTAAATCTTAAAAACATCGACACAGCATTTTCTTTTCAGGATATTTTTGCCAAACGTCTGATTGTAGAGAGACTTCTTGCTGAAAATGTTTACGTAAACGCTTCCGGTCTGGTTGAGCTATTCCCGCAGCCAGAACAAAAAGAACAGAAAAAAAGCGACTTTAGAATTGATATTTTTTCAGCAGTTCTGGGTGTAAAAAATTGTCTAATAACATATGATACCTCTGATTTTGGAATAAAATTCGATGCAAAAAATGTTCTTCTTGACAGAACAAGAGCTGATGGTATTTACCCCCTGCATTTTGATTTTGACCTTGAGATGACAAAGGGCAAAGAAAAAATTACTGTTTCTGCTGATGACAAGGACAGAATTTACATGGGCGGAGGCGAGCTCCACATTGATAAATTCCCGATAGAAATCGACAGGTCTAATGTCATAATTGACGCTTTTGCCTCAAGAAAAACCGGAATGGAAATAAATATTGCATCAAAAAACTTCTCTGCGCGAGATATTTTTAACATAGTAACATCCAATATAATTATTCCAAACGGTAAGGAGCTTCTGGCGCCGATACTAGATGTTAAGGGAAGTGTAGATTTTAATCTGCATTTAGCTAAAAACACTATACGCGGTGATGTTAACGTGAACGAATCCGAATTTAAGATTAAAGACCTGCTTGGTATGCCTGTGAAGATTACACAAGGGCTTGTCGAAATCGGAAATACAACCATTACACTAAAAGATTTCAAAGGTTTATACAAAAAAAAAAAAAAAAACAGCCTTGTTATGTCGGGCAGTGTAAAGGATTACTGGAAAACATGCGATACTGAAATTGTTTCGGATATTTTTGTAAACGACGATTTCTTTAAAAATTATATTTCAAAAATGCTGGGTGCTCCGATTTCGCTTGTCGGTGACGCCGGCTCAAGGCTAACACTCACATCGAAAAACGGTTCTTGTGATGTTGTATGGTATTTTCTTCTTAATGAGGGAGAAGGCTTCAAGTTAGGCGACCAATCAATGGTCTTGAAGGATTACAAAACATTGTTCAAGGTTGATTTGAGCGTTGTAAAAAACATTTTGAAAATTAATACTATTGATTATTACATTACTAACGAGCTGAAACAAGGACTCACACCTGTTCTTGCCATCAAGGGTAATCTTGATATGGCTGATAATATGAAAATGCTGGATATTCATCTTAATATTCCGCGTCCGCTTCCGAGTGAATTTTTGAACTTCCTCGCATGCCAGAAAATATTCAAGAAAGGTACGGTTTCAGGAGAAATCAGTATTGATAACTCCGGAGCATTCCCTAAAATGGATGGTGTAATAAGCTTTGACAAAGTATTTATTCCGGCACAGAGATTATATATCAAGTCAGCAAAAGTCGGCGCTAAAGGCGACAAGCTCGGAGCAATTGCAGAAGGCAGATATAAACGTACAAAATATGATTTTAACGGATATATTGTAAACGATTTACGCCTTCCTATTGTGGTCAAAAGCGTAAACCTCACATTAGATAATGTCGATATAGAAAAATTACTCGCAGTAAACAGTTCTCAAACGACTCAAAAAACAACCGAACAGGTGCTTGATGCAGATAAACAGACAACTGACAGTGATGATGTTCCAACATTTACAAAGGGATTAATCATTGTTGAAAAATGTATGCTTCATCTTGATAAGGGTAAATACAAGGAGGTCAATTTTGGCAATCTGCACGCCAATCTAACGCTTGATAAGGATGGTGTTTTACAGGTTCAGTCAAATAAATTTGATATTGCAGAAGGTATTTCTACTCTGAAAGTTAAAGCAGATTTAATCAAAAAACAATACTATTTGAGATTGGGAATAAAAGACGTTAATTCTGATGTAATGGCATCAGCAGTTTTAGGACTTCCGCGAGAAATTTCCGGCAAGGCCAGAGGTTTGATAGAAATCAGCTCTGATGAGAGTTTGAAACTTAACGGCGAAATTAAATTTGATATCCAGAATGGAACAATTGAAAAAGTCGGATATGTTGAATATATCCTGAAAGCAGCATCACTCTTTAGAAATCCGCTTGCAATGATTTCTCCGGCAACATTCGGTGATTTAGTAAATATTCCGAACGGGGATTTCGACGTAATTAAAGGTGAGATGAAGATTAAGGACAATGTCGTTCAGAGAATGATGATAAAATCTTCTGCAAAACAATTGAGTTCATTTATCATCGGGCGATATGATTTAATAACTAATGATGCATCTCTTAGAATTTATACCAAAATGTCTAACAAAGGCGAGGGTTTTGCAGGATTTTTGAGAAACATTTCATTAAACAGTATCGCAAACAGAATTTCTGCTAGCGGAAGAAATGACAGCAACTATTACGCGGCTGAGCTTTCACAGCTTCCGCCAATTAATGCTGACGAAAAGGATTGTCAGGTATTCTTGACAACGGTTGACGGTGATGTGATTAACTTTAACTTCCTCTCGTCTTTAAAGAGAATTAAATAAGAGTCGGATTCTTAATCCAATTTACTTCGCGCTTTAAAACACCTGCAGGATTGCCGGCAATAATACAATTTTCTTCTGTAAATTTCTTTGTTACTACAGAGTTTGTTCCAATAATACAATTGTTGGGAACAGTTACACCTTTAAGAACTTTACAGTCAGCTGAAATCCACACATGATTTCCAATTACAATATCTGCCGGTTTATTTAACATCTGTCGGGTTCTGGTATCATATATTGCGTGACCGTCAGATGTCCTCAAGAAAATTCCATAACTTAACATACAGTTCGAACCAATTGTAAGTTTAGTTTTGGAAGCATTTTTCAGGCTTATAATAACATCTTCTATTGAATTATTTTTACCTATTTCTAAATCTGTATTATTACCGGAGTATACTGCCAGGGATTTTATCAGATTATTTTCTCTTATCATAATCCTGCATCCGCTGTAACATGAAATATACATTTTTTCTGATATAGCAACAGGTTCATGTATTTCAACATAATTGTTTTTTCCATAAAATTTAACTTTAAGATTTTTGATTTTAGGATTGAAAACTTTTCTTCCGTCAGATTTTACATAAACAAATGTATTAGTTTTTCTGTATATAATCCGCTTAAGCCATGCCGGAAGATTTAAATCATTCTCCAGAGATATAATTTTTGCATTTAGTTCCGATTTTTTCAGCCTGTTTAAAACCGGCCGGTATTTTTGAACAGATATGAAAATGTAATCAGCTTTATAATTATTAAGATTGTCGTGGTTAATTATTCTGTAACCCTCACACTCAAGATTTTCATCTTCAGGCAGGTATTTATTATCGCATACTCCTACCACATCCCAGTCCGAAAAGACATTTTCACTTTTTAAAAATTGAAAAAGCTTACCTGTACCATAAATTATAACTTTTTTATTCTTAAGCTTTTTGCTTATCTTCTCTATTTTTGTTCTGTTTTCTTCAAAAAAATCTTTTGGCATGAGTATATTATATACTAAAGCTTTATTTGACACCAATCTGCATATTTGCTATGATATTTACAAGAGGAGAGGTGGTACTGTATGCCTGATGATATAAAAAATTTGTTTGCCGGCATTCCTGAGAATGCAAAAATTTGTATTTGGGGTGCTGCAAATGCAGGACGTTCAATAAAGGAAGAACTTGCTAAATATCGACAGGACACAACTGTTTGTGCGTTTATTGACTCTGTAAAACAGGGTGAGATTGATGGAGTTAAAATCTATAAGCCGGAAAACATGCCGGAGATAAAAAATAATTTTGATTACATGATAATCTCTACACGTTCAGACTGCACTGTTATTGACGCAATGTTATTCTACTATGATATTAAGAATTATGTTAGAATTTCTCCTTATTTGTTAAAAAAATATCAGTTTATTCCATCTAAAATATCTGAAATATTAAACTTTTTGGACTCAGAAAAAGATAAACAGCTTTATAAAGATTTAATAGAAGCAAGAATCACAGGCAATACAGACAAGCTCAAAGAATTTGTACAAAAAGAACACAATATTACTCCGGACAGGAAACGAACAATAAAACACTATACCTCCTACATTAATTACGATGCCATTGAAGTCGTACTTGAAGGCGGAATGTTTAACGGATTAAATACCATCGTTTTTAAAAAACTGTTTAAAAACCTAAAAAAGATTTATGCTTTTGAACTTATCTACGACAAGGTTAAAAATAAATCTATTGCTCACATAATTGATTCTTTGAAAGAATTAGAGATAATTCCTCTTGCCTTGTGGGATAGAAAAGAAAAGCTTGTTTTTACAGAAAATGTTGCAGCACCTTATTCATCAGGAATTAATCCTCCGTTAAATAAAAACGGCTCAGAACAAAACTTTACTGTTGATGCCATATCTATTGACGAGTATGTCAGTGAAAACAACATCGAAAAAGTAGATTTTATAAAAATGGATATTGAAGGTGCGGAAATGAAAGCTCTGAAAGGTGCTGAACAAACATTAATAAAACACCGCCCACAGCTTGCAATATCTATTTATCACAGCAACAATGATATGCAGGATATTCCTATCTATCTGCATAATATACTCAAAAATTACATTTTCAAAATTGGACAGTATTTGCCTGATAATGATGAAACAATTTTATACGCTATTCCGGAAGAATTATATGTAAAATAAGGTATACCTATGAGTTCAGTTTATGATAACTATTTAAAAGAACACAACTTTAGTTTACGTCTTGAACAGTGGGCTAAACAATACAAAAATAAAAAAGTTATATTATATGGCTGCGGCCTTTTGTTTGATAAAATTGTAGAACTTTATGATATCAAAAACAAACTTAATATTGTGGCGGTCTGTGATGTAAAATATGAAAAAAATAAGCCCGATACCTATCTGGGATTTAAAACAATAAAACCCTCGGATTTAAGCAAAACAGATTATGATGTCCTGATTTTTACTGTATTTGACCATCTGACCTGTTTAAACTACCTCAATACATTTGACTTTTTTCACGAAAATAAAGAATTTCGCTATATTAACGAAATGGCATTAAAAGGAAAATTTATTTCATTTATACTTAAAGCAAAAACAGCTGCAAAATATTTAGCATTTACCAAAAATCCATTTAAAACAGCCAAGTATTTTTTCTCCTGCAACAATATAGAATTTAATTCAAAATTAAATTATCAAAAAGTTCTTAAACGTCTGAGAAAGAAAAAAGATAAAATAAAGGTAATTTTCATAGTAGAAAGCAACCAGAAGTGGGGCTGGCAGTCTGTTTATGACGAATTGAAAAAGGACAGCCGTTTTGAACTGCTGCTTGTAACATTACCTCTAACAACAAGATTTAAAGACAAAATTTATCCTCAAAAGGAAGACATTGAGTTTTTCTCCCAACGGAATATGCCTATTATTGATGGATATGATTACAAAAATGAAATATGCATAGATTTAAAAGAACTTGGTGCAGACATAATTTTTTACACACATCCGTGGTTTGTTGATGTGCATAAAATTCCGCCTTCAATTACCTCGGAATTTGCGCTTACCTGCGCGGTATCATATGGCTTTAATCTGGTAGAGAGCAAGTGCTGGGGAACAACAACCCCGAGAAACTTCTGTTCTAATTTGTGGACAATGTTTGCAGAAAGCAAATGGCACAAACCATTTTACGAAAATGGTACAAACCTGAAACACAAAGACATTCTTTTTGTAACAGGTTATCCTAAAATGGATGCTTACAATCTTCCGGTCAATCCTGAATTTGAAAAAATCTGGAAGGATGAAAATCATACTAAACCTCGTATAATTTATGCACCGCACCATTCAATCGAACGCGACGGCGGATTTGGAATGTCAAATTTTGTTGAGCAGGCACAATTCTTCCTTGATTTTGCAAAAAATCATCCTCAATATGAATTTCTGATAAAACCGCATCCTGTTTTGAAATCTAAATGTGAAGCAACCGGTTTTATGACAGGAGAAGAGTACGAAAACTACATTGAGCAATGGAGAGAGCTTCCTAACGGGAATGCGTATACACTCGGAAATTATTATGACGTTTTCAAAACTTCTGACATTTTGATTACAGACAGTTCGTCTTTCTTAGGTGAATATTTTGTCAGCGGAAAACCTATTGTACTGCTCGAGAGCAAGAGCAGAATGCCTTTCAATGACTTTGGGCTGGAATTAAGAAAGGGCATGTATAAGCCTCAAAAAGTTGAAGAGATTGAAAATATTCTTGAAGAAATTTTTGCGCATGAAAACGATGCTCTAAAAGAAACAAGAGATAGAATAATAAAAAAACAATTTGTTCTACCTGAAGGCGGAGTTGCAAAACGAATAACTGATTACATAAAGAAACAGCTTCTTTTATAATTCAGCTTTTTTACTTTTTCTTTTGAGAACTTTTGCCTGATATTTCGGGTCATACTGGAATTTGTATCCGTTAATAAAACTCTTCACAACAGCCTTAGAAAAAGTACCTCTTGCAGACCAGTATGAAGTATGCGCAAAAGCAAAAAGCCTCCTGCTCCAAACGCTTGAGTCATCATAAATAACACCGGAAGGGTTTTCTATCTGCATATCCAGCCTGTCTTGAATTTCGTTAACTGTAAGGTTTCTGCTTGTCGGAAATCCGAGCGGATCTTCTCTAAAATTAACCGTTATCCAGAAAATCCCGTTTTCGAAAATATATTTTGTCATTAATTTGTTGTAATAATTAAGCTCATAGTCCGAATCAGCAAGGTCAGAATAGAAAAGCACCAGAGGGCTTGCAAAGTTCACAATTCCTTTAAGCCTTTTATCAGGTGCACATGCAAGCTCTGTCTGCTCATCAAGTGTTAAATAATTAGACTTAAGCTTTTCTCTATCCTGATTTAAAATTATCTGACCTGTTTCAGAAACAGTTCCAATACCTGCATAACTATAAGAAAGAGCAGAAATACAGGTGTTTTTCTTTGGATTTTCTCTTACATATGCAAGAAACTCATCATCCATTTTCAAGATCTCAAATAATTTTTCCGGATTTATATATCTTAGTTTGTTGAATAAGTATTCATATGTAATAAAAGTGCCCGCTGAATATCCGTAAAGAATAACATCATTGCCTTCTGCACTCTGTTCTTTAACATAAGTATTCAGCTCCTCTAATATCGGAACCATATTATGCGATTTCTGAACCCATATTGCATCGTGCATATATTGAGCAATAAGACTTCTGGCAATATAAGCACCTGTAGAGCTTATTGCTTTTGAAACGTCAAGCTGGCTTTTTACAAAAGCTAAATCTTTTTCACTCTTATCTCCCCAGAAAAATATCACAGGTTCAGAAGAAACATTTAAACCTCCGAGTGAGGAATAATATTTCTTAATTACAGAATTTTTTTCAAACTTCTTCCTGAGTACCGGGTGAAGTTTCCTGACACCTTCTTCGTACCAGTTCTTCATCTTCTCATCATTGTTGTTAGAACCGTTTATATAAATAAAACTTACAAACAATAAAGTCTGTAAGTTGATTTTTTATGGAGCAGATGAGGGAAATCGAATCCCCGTCACAACCTTGGCAAGGTCATATTCTAACCACTAAACTACATCTGCAAATAAATTCATACTTAATATATCATAAAGAAATGAAATGAGTCAATCCCTAAGCTCATTTTTTATAAACAAAAATTATTATTTATCTGTAAATAG
>ERZ779671.1260-NODE-1260-length-11204-cov-1.706162_pt1 | contig 11204 bp, 15 predicted proteins | sample MGYA00511074_ERZ779671 | MGnify/ENA primary metagenome ERZ779671 (study PRJEB29588, sample SAMEA2158454) | human gut metagenome | biome: human gut; feature: human-associated habitat; material: faeces | place: Denmark | collected 2008/2010 ... | reverse complement strand
GGTGCTCGCCAAATCTGCATGCAAGCATGCGATTTTTCTCGCTACTCGCGTAAATCAAATCCGGACATCCTAGAAAATACGTCTTACGGAAAGAACTGGCTTATAGTCAATCGGTGATGTAAATTTGATTCCTGAAGATGGTGTGCTGGCATGTACGATTGTGTTGTTACCAACATAAATTGCAACATGTCCACTGTAGCATACGATATCGCCCGGCTGCATCTGGTCTGTACCAACTTCATATCCGCAGCCTCTCATTGCTCCTGAAGAATGTGGTAATGATACTCCAAACTGTGCATACACACTCATTACAAATCCGGAACAGTCTGCTCCGTTTGTTAAGCTTGTTCCACCTGCTACATATGGATTACCAACGAACTGGCTTGCGAAGTTTGCAACTGCTGCTCCATCAGATCCGGATGGTGCATTGTATGTAGATGTACCACCAGATGTACTGGAGGATGAGCTGCTGCTCTTAGAAGATTTTTCTGCTGCTTTCTTTGCGGCTTCTTCTGCTGCTTTTCTTTCAGCCTCTTCTTTTGCAAGTCTTGCTTCTTCTTCTTCTTTGGATTCTGCCTGAACGAATTCAGTAGATAATGTTACATAATCAGCGGATACATATCCCTCGCCCTCTTCGATGGAAACTTTTACCCATCCATCTACAGACTCATCTGTAACTGTCAAATCATCCAGTCCTGCAACCATTCCAAGTTTCTTAGAATCAGTAGAAGGCTCTGTTCTCACAAATAAAGTAACTACATCTTCATTTACAGTTGCTACACGACGTCCGACGGAACGGGCCAGTTCTTCGTTGCCGACTACTACATATTCACTCTTAACGTAACCGGTAACGGTACCAGAAGTAATCTGATACCAGCCATCTACGGTCTGCTGGACGGTTGCTGCTGAATTATTATAAAGCTTACCAAGCACCTCACTGTCTTCTGATGCTTCGCTTCTGATATTTACATAGTTATCAACCTGTGCAATTGCCACATTTGCGAACGGATCTTCTTCTGCCGGCTGTGCCTCTTCTGCTGTATCCTGCTGTGCTGCATCCCCTTCTGTAACAACAGGTGTGTCATTATTCTGTGCAGTTGCCACATTCGCCTTTGCTACAAGCTCACTGCTTGCCATATAATTGCTGAATGTCAAAGAAAAACCTGCTACTAATGTGTCATTGGAAGCCCCCACTTCCATTGCTGAAGTAACACCTGCGACTGGTGCTGCATATGTTGTTGTATTGCTTCCAGTGATTAATAATGCGCTTGCGAGTCCGCAGGCTGTTAATCTTAACGCTTTCTTATACATAAAAACCTCCAAAACTAACGATTTGTTACAAATTTATTACATTTATTACAGAGTCATTATAGCGCAGCTAATCTGTCATGTCAACCTAAAATTCCCGCTTTTTTTTACATCATTCTTTCCGTTCTTTTACGAAATTGCTCCATCACTTTCCATAGAAGCAATGGCATTGGCGCCATCTGCTACTGCAGTTACCACCTGACGCAACTGCTTTGTTCTGACATCTCCCACCGCATATATGCCAGGCACACTGCTCCTTCCATCCTCTCCGGCTTTGATATATCCTGTATCATCCAATGCCAGATCCGGTATTACTTTTACGGTATTCGGTGCCATTCCCACAGCAACAAAAATGCCATTTACCGGAAGCATTTTTTCTTCCTGTGTCTTCTTATTTAATATTTTGATTTTCTCTACCATTCCTTCCCCGCAGATTTCCTCTACTACGGTATCATATAATATTTCAATTTTTTCATTTGTCTGCACCTGCTCCGCCAACACTTTTGCGCCACGGAAACTGTCTCTCCGGTGAATGAGGTATACTTTTTCACAACCTCTTGCCAAAAAGAGGGCATCCTCTAACGCAACATCACCACCGCCTGCCACCGCAACAGTCCGATTCCGGAAAAATGCTCCATCGCAGGTAGCACAATACGAAACTCCCATACCGGTAAGTCTTTCCTCCCCCGGTACCCCAAGCTTCCGGTAAGATGCTCCTGATGCAATGATTACTGCTTTTGCTTCATACTGTTTCTGATTTGTTGTTACAAGTTTCTTTTCCTGCTTATCCTCCACCGATACGACCTGTTCCTTTGCAAAGGTTACACCGCTCTTTTGGGCATGTTCACGCATCTTCTGCGCCAGTTCAAATCCACCAACTCCCGGCAGTCCCGGATAGTTGTCCACCTCACTGGTATTGACAATCTGGCCTCCACTCATAGGTTTTTCTTCTATTATAAGTGTATCAAATTTTGCTCTTCCTGCATAAATTGCTGCTGACAGCCCCGCAGGACCGCTTCCTATTATAATCACATCATACATGTTATGGTTCCTCCATTTCTTCAGCAGGATAAGTATACCACCTTTTCCAAAATATATGAATGTTTCCTTGCTTTTTCTAATCTGCCATGCCATAATGAAAGTACATATCAAAGCAGAAAGGATGTGACTGATATGGATATTGCAGCATTAAACAATACTGCTTTAAGCGCACTCAACAGTGCCTCTACTCCAACCAGCGAAGCGATTGGAGTTGCAATGCTGAGTAACCAGCTGGATGTCAGTCAGAGTATGAGTGACAGCCTGATTCGTGCCATGGAATTGTCTGTAAATCCTGCTGTTGGCGGGAACTTTGATGTCTCCGTTTAAATCCACTGTATGGTTTTGCAAGACAATACATTGCAACGCAAAAGACCGGAACCTTTTTCTTCCTTCAGGGAGACTTTAAGATTTCCGGTCTTTTTCTATGTTTCCTTGTCCTATTTCATTGCGATTGCTTCGATTTCAAGCATAACGTCTTTTGGAAGACGTGCTACTTCTACGCAGCTTCTTGCCGGGAAATCGGTGGTAAAGAATGTCTTATAAACCTCATTAATTGCTGCGAAATCATTCATCTCTTTGATGAACACCGTCGTCTTAACCACTTTGTCCATATTTGTGCCTGCTGCTTCTAAAAGATTGGAAAGATTGGTCAGTGCCTGTTTTGCCTGTGCTACCGAGCCTTCCGGAATCTCGCCGGTTGCTGGTACAACGGGAATAATACCAGAAGTATATACCATTCCATTTACTTCAATTGCCTGTGAATATGGTCCGATTGCTGCCGGTGCTTTTTCTGTTGCGATTACTTTCTTCATGTCTCGTTCCTTCTTTCTTTATTTAAATAATAACTATTCGCGGTGCTCGCCAAATCTGCATGCAAACATGCGGTTTTTCTGGCTGCTCGCGTAAATTAACTGTTTTTACGGATTGCATGCTCGCTGAGGGTTATCTTTCTCTCCTTATAGAGTCTGCCTACAGCACGCTTGAATGCTGCCTTGCTAAGTCCGGTTTCCCTCATGATTACTTCCGGTGATGCCTTTTCTGTAAATGGCAGTACACCGGCATAGGAATCTATCACTTCCATTACCTTCTGTGCATCGCTGTCCATCTGAAGGTAAGCTTTTTCCCGAAGGGTAATATCCAGTTTGCCATCCGGTTTTACATTGACTACCCTGGCAGCAATTACATCCCCTATCCGAAGATGGCTGCTGTCCTCATGCTTGGAAATCATTGCAGAATATTTATCATCCACCGCTGCAAAGGTTCCAAAATTATCACTGAATTCATAGATTCTTGCTTCTACTTCATCCCCTGCTTTATATGGAGAATCTTTGCTTAAAAGGTCATAAAGATTCTTCATGCTGGCACAAAGTCTGCGGCTCTTATCAATATATAAAGTTACCATGACTTCATCCCCGGCATTTACCTTGCGAGTCATCTCCTTATAAGGAAGGAATAAATCCTTTTCCAGTCCCCAGTCCAGAAATGCACCGATTTTTCCTGTATCAGCGACGCGAAGCACGGCTGTTTCTCCCAGGCGGACTTTCGGCGTACGTGTCGTTGCAATCAGCCGATCCTGTGAATCTTTATATAAAAATACTTCTAATGTATCTCCTGCCTTGATGCCTTCCGGAACTTCTTTCTTTGGAAGCAGTACTTTTTCAGTCGCATTTTCCTCTTCTCCGAGATAAATTCCAAATCCTACTTCTTTTACTACATAAAGTTCCTGGCTTTCTCCTAAATGAAACATATTCTTTCTCCTCGTTTTTACATATATGATATTTTAGCATATTTATATTTGAAAAGCAATTAAAAAGTTCTAACTAATATGTTAGAACTTATATAGAATTAGTCTCATTTAATCTTATATCTGGCAAAATGTTTCTATAATAATCTTGCCAATAATCTTCATTTAATTCATAATCGTCATATGTTTCATTATATAACTCAGGTTCATTTATTACGGTAAATATCACTCCTATAGTAATTATAGAGCTAATAATTATTACCGGAATTGCCAATGCACTAATAACCAAACCTGCTATTCCAATACCTTTTTTACCTCCTTCAATTTTGCTCTTTTTAGCAACATCTACTGCACCTAATATCAATCCAACAATTGCTAAAGCAAACATAATAAAACAAATAAATGGTATCCATCCCATTGATAATGAAATAATTCCTAATATTAACGAAGCTATTCCCATAAAAACTCCCCCTTATTCAATTTACTCTTTAATTATAAAATATTTAGCATATTTTGTCAATTTTCTTTACAAAAAGCTTAAGATAATATAAAATATGTTTAGATTATTTTTGAGGAAAGACTATGAATAAATTTATTTCAAAAAGTGAGCAAGATACTATAAATTTTGCTGAAAACTTTGCAAACCAATTACATAAAAAAGATATTATTGTTTTGTCAGGTGATTTAGGTTCTGGCAAGACAAAATTTGTGCAAGGTATATTGAAACACTTTGGATTAGAAAATGAAATTTCTAGTCCTACATTTACTATTGTAAATGAGTACAATGCAAATATTTGCCCTATATACCATTTTGACGTGTATCGTTTAGCTGATATTGATGAGTTTTACGCTATGGGTGGAGAAGAATATTTTGAAAATGGAATTTGTCTTATTGAATGGGGCGAAATAATTGAGGATGCATTGCCTTCTAATTATATAAAAATTACATTTAGTAAAAGTAAAGAAAATGATGAATATAGAGAATTGAACATAGAAAGGATTACAAGATGAAAATACTAGCAATTGATACTTCTTCTAAGAATGCAGCTGTTGCAATTTTAGAAAATCAGAATACAATAATTGAATTAAATAATGATGATGAAAAAACACATTCTCAAAAGTTAATGCCTATGATCGACGAGGCCTTTAAAAAATCAAATTTATCATTAGATGATATAAACTTAATTAGTTGTTGCCTTGGTCCTGGCTCTTTTACAGGTGTTAGAATTGGCATTGCTACTGCTAAAGCATTTGCAGATAGTAAGAATATTCCTACAGTTGGAGTTTCGTCTTTAGAAGCTTTGGCTCACAATTTGAACCAAGACGGTCTTATTTGCAGTTTGATAAATGCCAATAATGGTAATGTTTATGCAGGACTTTTTGAAATTGTCGAAGGTAAAACTTTAAAAAGCAAATCAGATTTTCTTTCTTTTAAAGATTCAAATGGAGATATTTCACTAAATCCATTAAGAGATTTTGTTGAAGAAAATAACGAATTTTCTAACATTTCATTTATTGGTGATGGTGCAGTTTTATATAAAGATTTAATTAAAAAAATGATTTTTAAAAAATATGATATTACTGTTATTGAAGAGCAAATTTCAACTGGTATAAGCATTGGAAAAATTGGTTATACTAAATACAAAAATGGTGAATATGGCGATTCAAGCTTTTTATCTCCTATTTATTTAAGAAAATCTCAAGCAGAACGTGCTTTAGAGGGAGAAAAATAATTATGGAAAATTTAAATTCTATTGAAATTTCGAAAATGACTTTAGATGACGCTCAAGAAATAAAAGATGAATTAGAAATAAATTTTGATAATTTTTGGACTTATGGAATATTAAAATCCGAAATTGACAATATTAATTCTAGATACATAGTTGCTAAACAATCTAATGAAATTGTCGGTTTTGCTGGAATTTTAATTATAGACTCAACTTGTGAAATAATGAATATAATAACAAAAATAAATAAACGTGGTTTAGGAATTGCTACCAAAATGTTAAAAAATTTAATTGCTATTGCAAAAAAAGAAAATTGTTTAGCAATTAATTTAGAAGTTAATGAAAATAATATTCCAGCAATTAAGCTTTATGAAAAATTTAATTTTCATAAAGTTGGACTAAGGAAAAAATATTATAACAATATAGATAACGCGATTCTTATGACTTTATATTTTTAAAGATAAAATTTTAAGGAGGATTACAAATGAAAAAAAATAATGAACTTTCATACAAAGATTTAAAGGTAACTTGCGACCCTAATGTTTTTAAATTTGATACGACTGCAGAACTTGAACCTATTGACACTGGAATTGGACAAGACAGGGGTATTAAAGCTTTAGAGTTTGGTTTAAATGTAGACATAAAAGGATATAATTTATATTTAGAAGGACCAAGTGGTGTTGGTAAAACAATGTATACCAAACACTATTTAGATAAAATTTCTAAAAAGAAAAAAACACCTACTGATTGGTGTTATATTTACAATTTTGACAATCCTAATGAACCTATTGCAGTTTCTCTTCCAGCAGGCAATGGAAAACTTTTTAGAGACACAATGGATGCTTTTATAAAAGACATAAAAACAGATTTAAGAAATACTTTTAATAATGATGACTTTGAAAAAGAAAAAAAATTAATTAGACAAGAATATGAAGAAAAAAGAAATATTCTTATGGAAAAATTAAATGAAAAATCTAGCAAATATGGATTTCAAGTAAAATCTGCTAAAAACGGAATATATATGATGCCTGTTATCAATGGAAAAACTATTGAAGAATCAGAATTTGAAAAATTAGATGACGAAACCAAAAAGGATTTTGAGGATAAATCTACTATTGTTCAACAACATATAATGGATGTAATTAGTAAAATTAAAGACATTGAACGTGAAGCAGAGAAAAAAATGAATGATTGGCAATCAAATGTTGCTTTACTTACAATTAATGGACATATAAATTTAATAAAAGTTAAATATAAAAGAAATAAAAAAATCAATACATTTTTGGAAAATGTAAAAAAAGATATATTAAAAAATATTGATTATTTTTTAGTTGACGAAAAAAATGATAACAAACCTCAAATTCAATCTCCTAGAATGGAACTACCTAAACCATGGCTTAACTATCGTGTTAACTTATTTGTGGATAATAGTGAACAAGAAGGTGCTCCTGTTGTTATGGATTCTAATTATTCTTATCATAACATCTTTGGAAAATTAGAGTATGAAAATTATTATGGAGCTTTAAAAACAGATTACACAATGTTAAAAGCAGGACTTCTTCATAAAGCCAATGGTGGATATATCATTTTCCAAGCAAGTGATTTAATATCAAATGGATTATCTTATGAAGCTTTAAAAAAAGCTTTAAGAATGAAAGAATTATTAATAGAAAACACAGCTGATCAACGTTCTTCCATGGTTATGGTTTCTTTAAAACCTGAACCTATTCCTCTAGATATTAAAGTAATATTAATTGGTGACGCAAATATTTATCAAACTTTGCTTGCACTTGATAGTGATTTTAGGAAACTATTTAAGATTAAAGTAGAATTTGAAGATGCTTCTCCTAACACTGTAGAAAATATGAATAAACTTGCTAGATTTATTCATGGTTTTTGTGAACAAGAAGATTTGCTTCCTTTAGATAAAGGAGCTGTTGCAAAAGTTATGGAATATGCTTCCAAACTTGCTGATGATCAAAATAAATTATCTACAAGATTTAATGACTTAGCTCAAATTGTTGGTGAAGCCTCTACTTGGGCTAAAATGTCTAAAGAAAAAGTTGTAACTGCTAAATATGTTGACATTGCTTTAAAAGAAAGAATAGAAAGAGTAAAAAAATATGATACAAGGTATGTCGAAATGATTAAAGATAATACTCTTTTAATTGATACTTCAGGCTTTGTAGTTGGTCAAATCAATGGTCTTACTATATTGAGCATAGGTGATTATACTTTTGGAAAACCTGCAAAAATAACAGCTAATACCTATACAGGAAAAAGTGGAGTAATAAATGTAGAACGTGAAGTTGAACTTTCTGGCTCTACGCATTCTAAAGGTGTATTTATACTTAGTGGATATTTAGGAGAAATGTTTGCTCAAGATATTCCTCTTTCACTTACTGCAAGTATTTGTTTTGAACAATTATATAATGGTGTTGATGGAGATAGTGCTTCTAGTACAGAGCTTTATGCTATTTTATCTAGTTTATCAGGGGTACCAATTAATCAGTCCATTGCTGTTACTGGTTCTGTTAACCAAAAAGGAGAGATTCAACCAATTGGTGGTGTTAATGATAAAATTGAAGGATTTTTCCAAATTTGTAAGATGCGTGGACTTAATGGAACACACGGAGTTATTATTCCAAAGCAAAATGTTCATAATTTAAATCTTTCTGATGAAGTAGTTCAAGCTGTAAAAAACAAGAAATTTCATATTTATGCTATTTCTACAATTGAAGAAGGAATTGAAGTATTAACAGGAGTTCCTGCTGGTAAAAAAGATAGTAAAGGTACTTTTCCAGCCGGTACAATTAACTATTTAGCTTATGAAAAATTAAAAAAATATGCAAAAATTAGTCAAAATAAATAAATATAAAATAGGCGAAGTTATCCTCGCCTATTTTTATTATGCTTATTGTTTTTAAAAGCATTTTTCTATATTAGTACTTTTACTATTTTTTAATTCTAAAACTTTTTTCTTTTCTATATTTTTATACATTTACTTCATCTCTAATATCAATTTAATCATAAATTTTGTTTTTATACAATTTCTTTTATATAAATAAAAGGCATATATTTTATGATAAATTTCATATAATATATACCTTTTTATTTACATCTACTCTTTTTATAGATATTATTCTGCATCTTTTCCTTCTACTGGAGCTTCTGTAGCAGCTTCGGCTTCTACTTTTGCTTCTGCAACTTCTTCTTTTAAAACAATTTCTTTGTTTTCAATTCTAGCACCTGTATTTTCTTTTGTCTTAGCAGCTTTACCAACTCTGTCTCTTAAGTAGTATAGTTTTGCTCTTCTAGCTTTACCAACTCTTACTACTTCAACTTTTTCTACTAATGGTGAATGTACTAAGAATGTTTTTTCAACACCTACACCATAAGAAATTTTTCTTACTGTGAAAGATGCATTTACTCCTCCGTTTTGTTTTTTAATGATAATTCCTTCAAATACTTGAATTCTTTCTCTATTACCTTCTTTAATTTTTTGATGTACTTTAACTGTATCACCAACTTTTAAATCTGGTATCTTGTTTTTTAATTGCTCGTGTTCAATTGATTTTACGATATCCATAACTTTGAATATCCTCCTTTCTTTTTATTTTAATAAATCTGGTCTTTTTTGTTTTGTTATCTCGAGAGATTTTTGTTCTCTCCATTTTCTTATATTTTCATGATGTCCAGATAATAACACCTCTGGAACCTTTTGTCCGTGGAATTCTTCTGGTCTTGTGTATTGTGGATATTCTAAAAGGTTATTTGTAAAAGACTCTTCTTGTGTAGATTCTTGTTTTAATACCCCTTGTATATATCTACTAACACTGTCTACTAACACCATTGCTGGTATTTCTCCACCTGTTAGCACATAATCTCCAATTGATATTTCTTCATCTACAATTTCGTCTATAACTCTTTGATCTATTCCTTCATAATGTCCACATAATAAAATAAGATGTTCTTGTTTAGAAAGTTCTAAGACTTTTTCTTGATTTAGCACTTTTCCTTTAGGTGATAAATATATGACTTTTGCATTCTCTTTATTTTGTATTGAAGAATATGCATCATATACTACGTCTGGCATCATTACCATTCCTGCTCCACCACCATATGGTGTATCATCTACTTTTTTGTGTTTATCTTTAGAAAAATCTCTAATGTTAATTAAATTTATTTGTATTAACTGCTTTTCAATTGCTTTTCCAATAACGCTTTGCTTAACTGCTTCAAACATTTCTGGAAAAAGAGTTAATATATCAAATTTCATTATTTTTCCTTTCTTAAACTAATCCTTTTATTAAATGAACTATTATTTTTTCTTGTTCTAAATCAATTTGTTTAATTACTTCACCAATTCCAGGTAATAATATTTGTTTTCCATCTTCTGATTTTATAACATAAATATCATTTGCTCCTGAATTGTATATGTCTTCTACTTTTCCAAGTAATATATCTTCGTCAGTATAAACTGATAGTCCAAGTAAATCTGCTATAAAATAGGTATCTTCTGGAAGCTTTCTTGCATTTTTTCTTGCTATTTTTATATAGCAACCTCTATACTTTTCAGCTTCTTCAACAGTATCAATTCCTTTTAGTTTAAGTATAATTTGATTTTTACTATATTTTACTTCTTCAATTTGAATGTCTAATAGTTTTCCATTTTTTTCTACCAGAATAGATTCTAGTTCTTCAAATTGAGAAATATCGTCTGTAAAAGGATTTACTTTTACCATACCTTTAATTCCAAAGTGATTTACAATTTGACCTAATTCAAAATATTCTTGTTTCATAATTTTCCTCTAATCCACAAATTCAATAATTACCTTTTTGTGTTCTTTGGCAGCTAAAGATTTCATAACAGTACGAATTGCTTTTGCAATTTTTCCTTGTTTTCCAATTACTTTTCCCATATCTGAGTCTGCTACTTTTACTTCAAATACTGTAGCTCTTTCCTCTTCTCTTGAGTTTATAGTAACTTGTTCTTTATTGTCTACCAAGTTTAGAATAATGGTTTCTAAAATTTCTTTCATTTAAGTTTTACCTTCCTTGTGAAAATTATTTTTTAGCTACTCTTTCTACTAATTCTTTTACTGAATCTGTTGGTTTTGCACCATTTTTGATCCATGTAGCTAATTTTTCGTTATCTATTACTATTGTAGAAGGTTCTGTCATTGGATCATATGAACCAATTTTTTCGATGATTTTTCCATCTCTTGGGCTTTTAGAGTCTGCTACAACTATGTGATAGAATGGAGCTTTTTTAGCACCTTGTCTTTGTAATCTGATTTTTACCATTTGTTTTTCACCTCCTGAAAATTTGTTATTTATATTTTTAAAATTAAAATCTAAAATTTAAAATTCTTCAAGTCCAT
>ERZ779671.1258-NODE-1258-length-11217-cov-1.658932_pt1 | contig 11217 bp, 12 predicted proteins | sample MGYA00511074_ERZ779671 | MGnify/ENA primary metagenome ERZ779671 (study PRJEB29588, sample SAMEA2158454) | human gut metagenome | biome: human gut; feature: human-associated habitat; material: faeces | place: Denmark | collected 2008/2010 ... | reverse complement strand
TTGTAAACAAGTAGTATCTTGCTTTAATTTTTCAATGGAATTAAATATAGTTAAAGACATTAAAATCACCATTCCTTTCTAAACTATTTCTTATGAAATATATCATTGGAAAATATTATAGTCAATATTTAAAATTTAAAACAAGAAAAAATTTTTTTTATAAGATAAATATGATATTTTCTTTTTTTATTTTATATGATATAAAAAGAAATAGAAAAATAGTAAAGGAGAGAAATATATGTTAGAAAACATTAATGTTTTATGCCATAGTGCAATTAGATTAGAAATAGATAATAAAATAATATATATAGATCCATATAGTTTAACTAGTAACGCAAATGATGCTGATTTAATATTTATAACACATGATCATTATGATCATTTTTCTATTGAAGATATAAAAAAAGTAGAAAAATCAAATACTATATTTATAATACCAGAAAGTATGTTGGAAAATGCAATAAAAAGTGGAATAAAAGAAAATAGAATTATAAAAATTAAACCAAATCAAAATTATAAATACGAAAATTTAAAAATTGAAACAATACCAGCATATAATGTTAATAAAAAATTTCATCCTAAAGAAAATAACTGGGTTGGATATTTAATTGAATATAACAATGTAGTTTATTATATAGCAGGAGATACAGATATAACTAATGAAAATAAAAAGGTTAAATGTGATATAGCTTTTGTTCCAATAGGAGGAACATATACAATGAATTATAAAGAGGCGGCAAAGCTTATAAATGAAATAAAACCTAAATTTGTAGTACCAATTCATTATGGAAAAATAGTTGGAACAAAGCAAGATGCGTTAAACTTTGAAAAGTTATTAAATGAAGATATAAAATGCAAAATTATGATATAAAATTATTATATTAAATGTGATAATAATAAGGTAATGCAAAAATTTTATATAAAATTAAAATATAAAAAAGAGAAACTATAAAATTAAAAAGATTGTAAACAAATGGTAATATTGTAATAATATTGTAATTATATTTTATAGACAAATTATATTGAAAAATAAAAAATTATGTTATAATAAATGCAAATTTACGAAAGAATAGTAACAAGGAGGAAAACAAAAATGGATAAAAAATATGTATACCTTTTTCAAGAAGGAAATGCAGATATGAGAGAATTACTTGGTGGAAAAGGAGCGAACCTTGCAGAAATGACAAATCTTGGAATGCCAATTCCACGGAGGTTTTACAATAACAACAGAAAGTTGTAATAAATATTATTCAGATGGAGAGCAAATTTCAGAGAAAATACAAAATCAAATATATGAGGCTCTTAGTAAATTAGAAAATCAAACAGGAAAAACATTAGGAAGTAAAGAAAATCCACTACTTGTGTCTGTAAGATCAGGTGCAAGAGCTTCAATGCCAGGAATGATGGATACTATATTAAATTTAGGAATTAATGATGAAGTAGTAGAAAATTTAGCAAAGAAAAACAGAAGATTTGCATATGATAGCTATAGAAGATTTATTCAAATGTATAGTGATGTTGTAAAAGAGATACCAAAAAGTTTATTTGAAAAAGCAATAGATACCAAAAAGTATCAAAGAGGTCTTACTTTAGATACAGATATGGATGCAAACGATTTGGAAGATTTAGTAAAAGTATTTAAAGGAATATATAAGGAACAAATTGGAGAAGATTTTCCACAAGATTCTAGATCACAATTATTAGATTCTGTAAAAGCAGTATTCCGTTCATGGAATAATCCAAGAGCTATAACATATAGAAAATTAAATGATATACCAAACTCTTGGGGAACAGCAGTAAATGTTCAAGAAATGGTTTTTGGAAATATGGGAGATGATTGTGGAACAGGTGTTGCGTTCTCACGTAATCCAGCAACAGGTGAAAATAAAATATTTGGAGAATTTTTAATGAATGCACAAGGTGAAGATGTTGTTGCAGGAATAAGAACTCCTCAATCAATGGATAAATTAAAGGAAGTAAATGAAAAGGCATATAATGATTTTGCAAGATATGCCCACAGATTAGAAGCACATTATAAAGATATGCAAGATATGGAATTTACGATAGAACATGGGAAATTATATATTTTACAAACAAGAAATGGAAAGCGTACAGCCAATGCAGCTTTAAAAATAGCAGTAGATTTAGTTAAAGAAGGACAAATAACTGAAAAAGAAGCAGTATTAAGAATAGAACCAAAACAATTAGAACAATTATTACATCCGAATTTTAATCAAGAGAGCTTAAAATCTGCTAAAATTATTGCAAAAGGACTTCCAGCATCACCAGGAGCTGCAACAGGTAAAGTTGTGTTTTCAGCAGAAAGAGCGGGAGAACTTGCAGCTTCACGGAGAAAAAGAACTAGTTTTAGTAAGATTGGAAACTTCACCAGAAGACATAGAAGGAATGGTGTTATGTAAAGGAATTTTAACTATAAGAGGTGGAATGACATCACATGCAGCAGTTGTAGCACGTGGAATGGGTACTTGTTGTGTTGCCGGTTGTGGAGAACTTACAATAAATGAAGATGAAAAAGTTTTTTATACTTCTAACGGAAATGCTTTTCATGAAGGTGATTATATATCACTAGATGGTTCTACAGGAAATGTATATGGAGAAAAAGTAGAAACAGAAGATGCTTCTTTATCTGGAGATTTTGCAAAACTTATGAATTGGGCAGACTCATACAGAAAACTTGGAGTACGTACAAATGCAGATACTGAAAAAGATGCTAAAAAAGCATATGAGTTTGGAGCAGAAGGAATTGGACTTTGTAGAACTGAGCATATGTTTTTTGATCAAGATAGAATAGCAGCAATTAGAGAGATGATAGTATCAAAAACACCATCACAAAGAGAAAAAGCACTTTCAAAACTATTACCTATGCAAAGAGGGGATTTTGAAGGATTATATAGAGCAATGAAAGGACATCCAGTAACAATAAGATTACTAGATCCACCTTTACATGAATTTTTACCACATGAAGATTCAGAAATAGCAGATCTTGCAAACAATATGGGAATGTCATTTGAAGAATTAAAATCAATAGTAATAGATTTACACGAATTTAATCCAATGATGGGACATAGAGGTTGTAGATTAGCAGTAACTTATCCTGAAATTGCAGAGATGCAAACAAGAGCAATAATAGAAGCTGCAATAAATGTTAATAAAGAAGGAATGAATGTAGTTCCTGAAATTATGATACCTTTAATAGGTGATGATGTTGAACTTAAATATGTAAAAAATATAATAAAAACAGAAGCAGATAAAATATTAAAAGAAAATAATATTGATATTGAATATAAAATAGGAACAATGATTGAGATTCCTCGTGCAATTATAATATCTGATTTACTTGGTAAAGAATGTGACTTCTTTAGTTATGGAACAAATGATTTAACACAGTTAACATTTGGTTTCTCAAGAGACGATTCTGGTAAATTCTTAAAAGATTATTATGATAAAAAAATATTTGAAAGTGATCCATTTAAATCAGTAGATGAGAAAGGCGTATTAAGACTTGTAAATATTTCAAAAGAAAAGGCAAGAAACGCAAATCCTAATATTGAACTTGGTGTATGTGGTGAACATGCTGGTGATCCAAAATCAATAGAAAACTTTGATAAAATTGGTCTTGATTATGTTTCTTGTTCAGCATTTAGAGTGCCAGGAGCACGACTAGCATCTGCACAGTCAAATATAAAAAATAGTAAATAGATTATAAACTAAGATAGGAATATCTTAGTTTTATATTGAATAAATGGGTAAAATGTATGATTATATATCTTATAAGAAAAGATAAAATTAATTCTATGATTCATTATTGGTAATTGAAGATGAAATAGTAAATTAACAATCCAGAAATTAAACGTATTATAAAGTATAAATTAGTATTATTTTTATTAAAAATATGATACAATTTATCTAAGGTAGGGATTATATGAAAGATTATATAGATATTATTGATGAAAATAATAATAATGTTAAAGCAGAAATTATTATACAGGCAAAAGCAAATGGTAAAAATTATATTGTTTATAAAATTAATTCGGAAATATATGCTTCAAAGTACTTAGAAGATAAGAATGATGAATATTTGGATTTAGATAATAATTTATCTGAGGATGAATATGAAATGCTTGAAAAATTAATGGAGATTCAAAATGAAAATAAATAGAAATAATTTAAATAAGAAAGTAAAAAAATCTAGTATATTAAAAAGTAAAGTTGGCAAAAATTTAATAGAAATTGCTATTGGAGGAACAGTTGTCTTAACTTTATTTTCTCAATTAACAAATATTAAACCTAATGAAATTATTCCAAGAGAAGAATATACAATTTCTCAAATTAATCCAGATAAAATAGAAATAAATGATGATACATATTCTATTACTTATTCAAATCTTGAGGTACTTGATGGGGTAGTTCTTCCAAATGATATAACAGATTTAGATTTGAGATCAAATCTATTACATGATATAAGTGGTATCAAAAATACTGATAAAATAGAATGGTTAGATATTGAAAATAATTCTATTGACTCTATTGATTTATCAAAATACCCTAGTTTAGAAAATTTACGTATAGAAGGGAATTACAATTTATATACAGAAGATTTAGTAAAATATTGTGAATCAAAAAATATATTTTTAGATATTTCAATGAATGACGTTAATAATGTTGAAGTAATAAAAGGGTATTTAAATCAATTAGATATTGCTGATAAGAGTGAAGAGTCGCCACACTGTTCTCTTTGAAAGCAGTCTTCAGTACGCGATACAGCTCATCATACGAAACATTATACAATAATAGTTTTTCCTTATTAATGCGGATATTCAACTGATTTTCAAAAGCAATACCTGTAGGTGCATATCCCGTGCGAGCTATAAATTCATTCTCCAGACCACGCAATTCATCAGCAGTCGGCACTTTTTCCTTATTGCGGGAATAGAGTTCAGCCACAATATCAGCTTCTCCCGTCACAAACAGTTTCTCAAACACCGTTTCAGGAGGCGAGAAAGAGACAACAGCCAATGGATACTCTGACTTTAGCAAGCGATAGACCTTTTCCTGTAAAGGAGGTATCTCCGATGAATTCTTTGTTTTGAAATAGAATTCAGCTTCCGAAGAGGATAGTGCTTGTTCCCGGTTCAGGAGATAGTCTTGTTGTCCGATAGCAGCAGTTTGCTCTACCGTCTCCTCTTTCAATATCCCAAACAGAGCATCCACCCTGTGGCGGTTCTCGTCCACATGAATATTCTCATTCCATTCCACACGGGCTATCAATTCATTCTGATCTATCTCCGGCATACGCTCCTTACCAATGAAATAGAACATAAATACACACAAGGGTACAGAAATAATGCAGAATACTACACTTGCGGTCTTATGAGCAAATATAAAATCGACTCCTGCATCGTAAAAACGGTCGAGTGTATGCTCCTTAATAGGGTTATTGATGCGGATACGCGAGAACCACGACTTACGCAAACCAGTACGGTATACCAACATATAGAGTACCGGCAACAGCATAATACCTGTAAAATAAGACACCATCAATCCGACCGTTACAGAAAAAGCCTGGTCATAGAAGATTGCTCCGGCAATACCACTCATGAAAATCAAAGGCACAAATACCGCTATCGTAGTCAATGAGGAACTGAGCATAGGTGTAACCACCTCACTGGTACCCGCAATACATGCACGCCTCAACGAATACCCCCGCTCCCGGTATTGCGAAATATTCTCAGTTACAATAATGGAACTGTCAATCATCATACCCAACGCCAGAATCAGTCCGGAGAGGGATATGATATTCAAGGACATCTTGAACAGATAAAAGAAAAGGAAACAGATTACAATGGAAACCACCATACTCAACCCGATGATGAACGGTGATTTGACATCCCCCAGAAAGAGGACAGCTACAATGCAAATAAAGAGGAAGCCCAACGAAAGGTTCTGTTGTAAATTGGAGATGGTATAATCCAGCAATTCCGTCTGGTTACGACTGACACTGAACTCAATATCCGGATATACATTTTGAAAATAATCCATAGTGCCGCCGATAGCCTCCTTCATGTCATCCATATTCTCGTCTGCCTGCTTGATAATGGCCAGTGTCACTGCCCGCTTACCATTGCTCATAGAGATTCCTTTTTCCTTAACGGAAACAACGCCGATCTCACAAAATTCCTCCAGGCGGATAATACGGCCTTCTTTATTAATAAGGATATTTTTCACATCATCTTCCGTGCGCAGCAAAGTAGAGAATTTGATATTGTATTCATAATATCCGTCACGTACGGTCATACTACCCGGTTCCACATTATTCTGCGCAAGTGCTGTTTCCACATCCTGAATGGAAAGTCCCAGAACTGCAAGTTTATTTTTATCCGGTACAATCTGTAGTTGCCGTTCCACCAAGCCGGTGACATCCACCATTGCTACTTCTGTCAGTTGCTCGATGCGACGCTTAATAACATTTTCGGCAAACTCACATAAATCAAGAAATGCCCGTTCGTCGGTTTGCCCGTAAGCACTGTCATTCTTTAAAGTGAGGTTAAGGTAAAATACCGGAATATCAGTAGCACTTGCCTTCACTACTTTAGGGCGTTCAGTATCCTTAGGCAGGTAGTTCATGGCAGCATCGATCTTCTCGTTCACCTCTATAAAAGCCAGGTCAGTATTCGTACCAAAATCAAAAGCCCTGCCCCATCCCGCGCTTCACTGTCCATGTCTTTCAGGCGTGCCACCTGAATCAACTGTTGCCGCAACGGTTTTACCACAGTATTCTCCAACTCACGGGCTGAAGTATTCTGTGCCGAGATTTGTACCGTAATCTCCGGAATGGCAATGTCCGGCAACAAAGATACCGGCAACGTGAAATACGTCACCAGACCGACAATAAAACATGCGGTAAACGCCATTAATACGGCAATGGGCCGATGTACCAGAAACTTAACCATCCCCCTTTAATTATTAATTTTTAATTATCACCGGTGCCTCATGAGCCAGGTTTACATTACCCGTCACAATCACCACGTCTCCTTCATGCACTTCATCCTCCACAATGGTATAATTCTCTGAATTCTCCAATACTGTCTGTACGTAATTCCATTTGGCTTTATTATCTTTCAACGTGAAGACCACTTGCTTACCGGAACGCAGCACCACGGAACTCTTAGGAATTACCAACTGTTCGCCAAGCGAGCGGTGCACATTCACCCGAATATTCATGCCATTAAACAGTTTGCCCTGTCCGCTGACAATGGCTTTCACCTTTACCATACCTTTGTCATCCACCAGGGGATTTATTTCCGAAATACGGCCCTCATATTTCGCGGAAGGATCGGCATAAGGAGTCACAACGACTTTATCACCACTCTTAATAAGGGGAAGTTCACTCTCCAATACAGTAAAATCTGCTTCCATGCCCTGTGTACCGATAATGGAACAGAAGGTATCGGAAGTATTAGCAGCATTGTATGGTTTAGAAAAGAGATTAGCTACCACTCCATCGAAAGGAGCAACCAACGTGGCATGCTCTTCTTCATATTTAGCCAGTTCATATTGGGAAAGGGTTTGATCATAACCGCTCTTTACTCGTGCTAATTGCATAATATCGTCGGGCACCTTGGCTGTAGCATCTGCCGCATATCCCTGACCAATCAATACATCCTGCAATTCCAATTTCGCTTTCTCCAAAGCATCCTTGGTTTGAGCGGTCTTATTCTTTAAACGGAATTTATCCAGTTCCGCCAGTTTTTGTCCTTTATGCACCCGGTCACCGTTTTTCACATAAATCTGTGCTACGATCCCCGAACTTTCAAAACGCAAATCTGCCATTCCTCCGGCCACAACCTTACCGTTACTTACCAGTTCATGGTTGAACGTTTGCCGTTTTAAGGTCATCACGGTCACTTCATTTTTCTCATCCGGCAATACGGTTGCCACTCCTTCGTCGGCAGCTTCTTCTTTTTTCGCACCGGAGCATGCTGCCAGTACAAATAGTGCCAAGCAGAGCAAAAGCCGATAGTTCTGTGTCTTTATCATTCGATATTAGTTTTTTCCGTTTACACTTAATGTATGCAAAATTAGTCGTTTTCTTGTTACAAGTCATTATAGATATGTGGACAAAAACAGATAGCTCTTAAACTATTATTTTTCTAATTATCAAAGAAATACATTTTTGTCCACCCCAAAAGGGGTGGACAAGAATACATGCCATTTTTTATTTGGGTACTGTAATAGCGACTATCGGATTGGAATCATCCGTCAATTCTTTCAGTACTGAGAGCTTGTCATTTTGCGCTGCTTCGGGATTTTCTTCCAGCCATTCCAATACAGTGCCGGAGTCTATAATCATTCCATATTCTCCCTTCATACTACATGCTTTAGGACGAAAAGCCATAAATCCGTTCAGGTCATCCGTTATACCATCTGCTTCGGCATACATACGGGTGGTCTTTGCTTTCCGGTCATAAATACCATTGAATGTCTTGGGATCTGAATACAATCCCTGAATACACTGGAAGAAGACATTGTCTTTTGTCTCAAAAATACAACCTACCAACAAGCGATTTTCATTGTCTTTAGAATCGGTACGCGCCTCTGCTCCCCAATGCCATTTACCGGTAGCAAATGCAATATAAGGAACCAGACCATTCCTTTCTACGGTATAGATCGTATCATTAAAACTCTCTTTAAACCGTACTTTTCCATCACTCTTCCATAAGAAAGGAATACCTGCAATACTTGCCGAATTTTCCCCACCTTTAAAGTTACTCAAAACAATAGCCGCATTGCCTTGCTTGATCACACTGATGCTGGCAATATCCTGCACACCCTTTTCCGGCAATACCGGAAATAGACTGGGAACCGTATCCACCTGTTCGCCCGCTTCGTTGAAAAACAATAGCGAACGGGCATTGTATCCCATAGCCAGATTATTATAATGTCCGATCACCAATGAATCTGTAAAACAAAAATCTCCCGGTGAGGCCGGAGGGGTAGGAATAGTCAGTTTACCATGATATTTTCCCTGCATATCATACTTTTGCAAAGTAGCAGGGCGACGCATAAAGTAAAGCATTCCGTCCACATCATTATACGTAGGTGCCGGTCCTGAATATGCCTCGGGATCTTCTCCCACATGACCAACCTTAGTTAAGAACTTGCCTGTTTCCTTATCAAACAAGAAACAGTTTTTTCCTGAAACAACTGCAATTTGCTTATCCAGCAACAGAATATTAGGACTTCCACCTATCAGGCATGAATCAGTAGTTTCCAACAAAACATAACGCACATCACTTCCCAATTCCGAAAGTTTCAACTCAGCAGGCTTCTCCATAGCACCTGCCACATCAATCGAGCATAATCCATCTGCAGAGGATTGCGGAGTACCGGTACAAGCAGCCATCAGGCAAACCAGACCTGCGGCGTATAACCATCCTTTTCTCATAATTCTTAGTGTGTTTTCAAATTCAACATTTATAACATCTCCGCAAATAAACTAATATTTTTAGTTATAAAACTAAATTTTATCGTTAAAGAACTAAAAAGTCCAATTAAAAGAGGGATTCAAAAGGAATGGCCACTACTTCTTTATAAAGAACAGAGGCACACACCCCACTGCATAACAAACAATGTCCCACCATGAGAATGACGTACCCAATACTACTTTTGCCAATGTACAATCTTGTAATCCCAGTACAGTAATAAGTTGAAGGTACTGCAATGCTTCAATGCAACAAGCAAACAGGAATATCCACAATGGTAGTCCGCGCAAAGGTTCAGTGATAAATATACGCACAAAGCAGTATATTAGTATCACTACCAACACGTCACCCATATAGGGACGTATAAATGCATCGCGAACAAAAAGAGCTATTAGCGTTTCAACAATAAACAGTCCGATAAAACAGATGGCATAAAACCAACGGCTGCCAATAAATGCAGTATTCTTAGTATTCATAAATTCTTTTGTCGTAATAATACCTGTAAAAATATCATTTATTTTCTTACAACTTCTATTTTCGGATGAGAAATGTGAATGAAATTTTGTAGCAAGTTAACGATTCATTGATACCTAAAAGAAAGTCTGCTCCCCGCTTGAACAATACCCGAGACATACTTGCTCCGTAGCAACTCCACTCAGAGGCACCTCTACACGGAGAAAACACGGAGTTGATACGGAGCAAGTGTATTTCAGAAAGGAAGAGGGCTATGCAACCTATCGGAAGAATTATCTTTCCGACAAATTCAGCACATCTAAGCAAATGACTGCAAACGGACGCAAAAATCACAAATATGAAGATAAACACTAAAATCGTTAGGTGAAAGAGAAAATATTTCTATACCTTTACGACATTATGAAAATAAAGAATTAAAAAACACGATAGCATGGGAATCATCAATCAAGGCATTCTGGGAGGCTTTTCCGGCAAAGTGGGGCCAATAGTAGGATGCCATTGGAAGTCAAAATATTATATACGTGCGCATACTGCCAAAGTCAGCAATCCACGTACAAAGAAACAACAGGAACAGCGGGGTAAATTTGCAACAGCATTCAGCTTTCTAAAACTAATCAAACCATTTATACGTATCGGTTTCAAAGAGTTTGCGGAAAAGAAATCTGCATTTAATGCTGCCATGTCTTATATGCTGAAGAGAGCAGTAATAGGCGATGGGAATGAAATCACTATTGACTTTAACCGGGTACTGATATCCACGGGAAGTCTGATGCCTGTATTTGAGAGTAAAGCTACTGTATCTGACAACAAAATGATTTTCAATTGGAAAGATAATAGTGGTATGGGAAATGCAGAGGGCACAGACATAGCCATGGTACTGGTGTACAACAAAGATAAAGAAGAGGCTGTATATGACACCGAAGTCGGTTTTCGTCGGAACGAAAGCTCCCAACTGGCACTTCCGGTTAACTGGCAAGACGATGAACTGGTAGCGTATCTCAGTTTTCGTAGCATCGACGGTAGTAATGTAGCCAATAGCGTGCGCGTATCAATCTCAATAGTTGAGGTATCAGAAAGAGATTATTCATCGCTCAATCGTCTTTATTCTATTGGAATACGAAAAAATGCCTCAGACTCTCTACAAACGAATACAAAGTGCTCCCCTCTCTTTCAGAGAGACACAAGGAATAGCCAAACGGAAGCAATCCTCTTTGAGGATGTCACTACGATAATCAGAAAG
>ERZ779671.1242-NODE-1242-length-11259-cov-2.954927_pt1 | contig 11259 bp, 10 predicted proteins | sample MGYA00511074_ERZ779671 | MGnify/ENA primary metagenome ERZ779671 (study PRJEB29588, sample SAMEA2158454) | human gut metagenome | biome: human gut; feature: human-associated habitat; material: faeces | place: Denmark | collected 2008/2010 ... | reverse complement strand
GTCCATAGTATCCAGTCATGTCCGGCTGTCCCGGCTGTTGTCCGTAATATCCGGTCATATCCGGCTGTTGCGGATTTGCATATCCAGTCATGTCTGACTGTGGTGGATTCGTATATCCGGTCGTATCCGGGAATCCCCCCGGCTGCTGTGTGTTATTTTCGTCCATTCTATCCCTCCAACTATATGTCTACGCTTAGTAAACCTTTGCTTCTTCCTCGCCATTTAATACACGAAGTGCGCCCTGTGCCAGAGCAAGAAGCTCGTCCTCGCCACCGTATACGGTAACCGGTGCGATAAACTTTACTCTCTTTGTGATCTCTTCGGTTGCGTACTTGCCATATGCGATACCGCCTGTCAGGATGATCTGATCAACCTTACCGGAGAGAACCGCTGCCTGTGCTCCGATATCCTTCGATACCTGATATAAGAATGCATCGAATACAAGCTGTGCATGCTTGTCACCATTCTTAGCCATAGCCTCGATGTCTCTTGCGTCGTTTGAACCGCAGTATGCATTGAAGCCTGCCTTACCGACAAGCTGCTTGATCATTTCCTTCTCTGTATACTTGCCTGAGTAGCACAGACGAACCAGCTCGCCGTTTGGAACACCACCGGCACGCTCCGGAGAGAATGCACCATCGCCATCCAATGCATTGAATACATCTACAACCTTACCGCCTGTATGGGCACCTACAGAAACACCGCCGCCCATATGAACAACGATGAGGTTCAAATCCTCGTACTTCTTACCAACTTCCTTTGCATAACGCTTTGCAACTGCCTTCTGATTTAATGCATGGAAGATACTTGTTCTAGGAAGCTCCGGATGTCCGGAAAGTCTTGCAACATCCTGTAACTCGTCAACAACAACCGGGTCTACGATATAAGCAGGGATTCCAAGCTCATCAGCGAAATCCTTTGCCAGGATACCACCGAGGTTTGATGCATGCTCACCACGCTTTGCCTCTACTAAGTCCTTTACCAGCTCATCGGTAACTGTGTATGTACCACCCGGAATTGGCTTAAGCAGACCACCACGGCCTACAACAACATCCAGTGTCTTAATATCGAAATTATTCTCAGCTAAAACCTTAGCGATGACATCCTTACGGAAATCCTTCTGTGCAACGATCGAATCGTACTGTGCAATCTCCTCAGTCGAATGACGCAGTGTCTCCTCGAACAACAATGTCTCATCTTCAAATACACCAATCTTTGTAGATGTAGAACCTGGATTGATGATCAATGACTTATAACTCATTTTATTATCCTCCTGCTTATTTATGCTTATAATTTATTTGTTTTTCTTTAAGTTCTCAGCTACGATTGCTGCAAGGGCAATGGAATTTACCTTTGTCTCAAATGTATCGGAACGGGATGTCAGGATAACCGGTGCCTTTGTACCTGTTAAGATACAGCCATTCTTAACCTTTGCTGTGTGAACCAGTGTCTTGTATGTGATATTACCTGCGTGAATGTCCGGGAACAGTAAGATATCTGCATCACCGACAATCTTACGGTTCGTTGCTCCCTTATGCTTTGCAGCTTCCGGATCAATTGCAAGGTCCATGGAAAGCGGTCCGTCCACGATACAGCCTGTAATCTTACCCTCTTCATTCATCTTTGTAAGCTCAGCTGCGTCTACTGTAACAGGCATCTTCGGATTTACTACCTCTACCGCTGCAAGCGGAGCTACCTTTGGACACTTGATACCACATGCATGTGCAACTGCAACTGTGTTGCTGATAATATCCACCTTGTCCTCCAATGTTGGGTATGGAATAAATGCAACATCAGTCAGGAAGAACATCTTCTCGAAGCCTTCAATCTCAAACAGACATACATGTGACAAAGCCTTACCGGTTCTAAGTCCCACTTCCTTATTGAGTACACTCTTCAGGAATCCCTTTGTGTCAATGAGACCCTTCATGTACATATCTGCCTCTCCATCATGTACAAGCTTGACTGCTGTCAGGGCTGCTTCTGTCGGATCCTTCACGTCAATAATCTCAAAACCCTCTAAACTCATATCCATGCTTGCAGCGATTTCCTTGATCTTATCAGCATCTCCGACCAGAATCGCATCCGCGATATCTTTATCCTTTGCTGCCTTTACTGCTTCAAGGACTGCATCATCCTGTGCAACAGCTACGGCAAGCTTCTTCTTGCTGCATGATTTAATCTGCTCAAGTAATCCTTCAAAATTCTTCATTGTTCTGTTCTCTTCCTTTCCTCTTCCATCCTCTTTTTATGAGTCTTTGTTGTTCTTTACGTCCAAGATTGCTGAAACGGTGCATAAAGCAATTGCTATAAATCCCATAGCATGATCAATATGCTTATTTATCTGCTTTCTTCGTTTTTCCTTAAGCTTCCGCTCTTTGCGCGACATACGCTTTGCAGGTTCTCCGTAAAGTGATTTCGCAGGCTTTGCCTTCTTCGGTTTTTTCGGAGTCTTCAGTCTTGACATCTGTTTCACCTTCTTTGACGAATTTATAATGTGTTTTCCGCATTATTCCGGCTTGTGTGAACACAGCCTATATAATGCTTATTATACCATTTTAAGCGGACTTTCGCAACATCTGTTCCGGCGGCTTCGCGAAATAAGCCACCGTCAGCAGAATCGTCATGCAGACCCAGCTGATCGGTTCCGTAAGTGCCACACCGAAATAAGCAAGCCGCGGCACCAGAATCGTTGCAGAAAGTACCTTGATTGTCATCTCAACAACGCTCGAGCACACCGGTATTACCTTCCGCCCCATCCCCTGCAGACTGCACCGCAGAATAAATAGCGGTCCGAGCACATAGAAAAACACAATACTGATCCGGGAATACATCACCGCAGAATCTACAATTGTCGGATTATCGGTAGACGCAAGCCATGTAAATACCGGTCTGCCAAATGCAAAGCAGATAATTACAAGTACCGTTGTTATTCCCGTTGCTATAACAACGGCATGACGAATCCCTCTGCGAATACGTGCCGGTTCCCCGGCTCCCATATTCTGACTTACAAAGGTTGTCATTGCATTTCCCAGACAATAAAGTGATACCGTAAATATATCGAACACTTTTCTTGCCGCTGTATGCGCCGCAACGATTGCCGTTCCCAATCCATTGATTGCGCCTTGCAGCACAATCGTTCCGAAATTCACAACAAGCGACATAAATCCCATTGCAAGCCCCGTCGTAAGAAGCTCACTGTACTGTCCTTCCACCGGTTTCCACTCGTCCTTCTCCGGTATAATATCCCGGAACTTAAGCAGGATATAACCAAGGCAAAGCACTGCCGAAAGTGCCTGCGAGATGATTGTCGCCCAGGCAGCACCCTGAATCCCCATATGAAATCCATTCACAAACAGCAGATCCAGTCCAATATTCACGAACACGGAAATAATCAGACAATAAAGCGGCGTCCGGCTGTCGCCAACCGCGCGCAGTACATTTGCACACATGTTATAAACAGACACAAATATAATGCCATATAAAATGATTCGCACATACGCAAGTGCCGGGCTCATAATATCTTCCGGTGTTGCCAGAAGTTTCAGGATCGCAGGAATCAAAAGCAAGATTAACACGGTAAGCACAACTGCCCCTGCCAGCGTCAGCAACACAGTACCTGCCACCATGCGGCGCATCCGCTTATAATCCTTTCCTCCAAAACTGTTCGCAATCGGAATCGCAAATCCAAGTGTCAGGGAATTCAAAAATCCGATTAAAGTGTTCGATACAACACTTGTGGCACCGACAGCCGAGCCAACAGCTGCAAGTGCATCTTCACCAAGAAAAGAACCTACAATCCTTGTATCTGCAAGACTGTACGTAAGCTGTAACAGATTTGCAAGAAAAATAGGAAACGCAAAAGATAAAATAAGCGAAGATGGTTTGCCTTTTGTCAAATCTTTCATCCTGTTTCTTCATTCCTTACAATACAAATATTCTCTGGTATAAACACAACACCCCATTCTGCACAAGAAGTACGAATGGGGGTTGTATATATGTAGCATTAATTACTCTACCGTTACAGACTTCGCCAGATTTCTCGGTTTATCCACATCCAGTCCCTTTGCCTCGGATGTATAATATGCAACTAACTGCAATACAACCGCCGTTGCAAAGGATGTAAATTCACTATCCATCTTCGGAAGGCGGATATGCTGGTCACAGATACTTGGATCATTCACTTCCTCATCCATGCTGACAAGCACAACATACGCACCTCTTGCCTTTACCTCACGGATATTCGAGATGACCTTCGCATAGACATCCTCCTGGGTCGCCAGCGCGATAACCGGAACATTCTCAGAGATTAATGCGATTGTTCCATGCTTGAGCTCTCCTGCCGCATATGCTTCGGCGTGCACATAAGAAATCTCCTTTAACTTCAATGCCGCCTCTAAGCTCATCGTGTAGTCCAACCCTCTACCGATATTGAACGTATCGGTTGCAAACTTGATATGATCTGCCACGCGCTTGATATCATCCGCGCATTTCAGAGTTTCCTCAACAATATTTGATGCATTTGTAAGCTTTGTCATAAAGCGTTTTGCATCATGCTCTGTGATAAGTCCCTTCACCAGTCCGATCCGGCATGCGATCAGATACATCGCTGCGACCTGTACCGTATATGCCTTCGTCGATGCAACCGCAATCTCCGGACCTGCATGTGTATATAATACATAATCGCTTTCTCTTGCGATTGTGCTTCCCTTCACATTGACGATAGAAAGCACCTTGGAACCGCGATTTTTCGCAAGCTTCAATGCCTCTAACGTATCAATCGTCTCGCCCGACTGGGAAAGCACGATTGTCAAAGTCTCCTCATCGATAATCGGATCTTTATACCGGAACTCGGAAGCACAATCTACATGCACCGGAATCCGAAGCTTCTTCTCGATCAGATGCTTTCCTACCATACCTGCATGCATCGCTGTACCACATGCCACAATAGAAATACGCTTGCAATCCTTAAATATTGCATCGTCAATTCCATCCTCTGTGAAATCCGGAAGTTCCTGATTGATACGTGGTGCAATCGTATTGCGGATTGCATCCGGCTGCTCATAGATTTCCTTGAGCATAAAGAATGGGTAACCACCCTTCTGTGCACTTGTGATATCCCAGTTTACAGTCAACATCTGTGGGGTTACTTTGTTTCCCTTCAGATCCTGAATATCAATACCGTCCTTTTTGAGTGTCAGAATGTGATACTCCGGTACTACGAAATACTCCTTCGAGAACTCGATTAATGCAGTCAGATCGGAAGCGATAACCGAACCTCTCTCACAGGACGTTGCAACCATCGGGCTGACGTTCCGGATCGCGTAGATTGTATCCGGGATATCCTGGAACATAATACAAAGTGCAAATGCACCGGAAAGTACCTTCACTGTCTTCTTGATTGCCTTGACCGGATCACCCTCATAAAACTTGTTCAAAAGCGCCGCAACGACCTCAGAATCTGTCTCTGATACAAGCTGGTCAGCCAGTCCGTACTCTGTCACAATCTGACGGTAATTCTCGATGATACCATTGTGAATCAGTACGACCTTTCCGACACGGTGTGGGTGTGCATTCACGTCCGTTACCCCACCATGGGTTGCCCATCTTGTATGACCGATTCCACAGGTAGCAGGCATTTTCTCTGCCTCGCAGAGCTTCCGTAACTCCTCTACCTTACCGGTACGCTTGCGCACCTGAATCTGATCGTTCGACAAAAGTGCTAATCCTGCGCTGTCATATCCGCGGTACTCCAACCGTTCCAAGCCGCCGATGATAATATCCTTCGCTGGTTCATTCCCCGTAAAACCAATAATTCCACACATAATATCTACCTCTATTCTATTTTTAATTTTCTATGATTCCATTACTGATTACAGAACTTTGTTTTGCAGTTACCCGCATATTTTTTTCTGTATACGCACTCAGCTTGTGCGGAAACGCATCCGCCGAATCTTTCGATCACGTTTCTCCTCGTCATCCTGAGTTTATTCCGTCCCCTCAGGACCAGGCGCTAAGGTTCTTACCTTTCGAGTTCTGTGTCCTCCCATCTCACACAGTTGCCTTATTCTATCATACCAATATTTAAAATGCAAACGAAAAGAAAGGGCAGATGCACCTGAACATCTACCCTTTCTTCTCTGCGTGCTTCTTACTTAGAAGCTTCCTTGAGCAGGCTTGCGCGTGCGGCTGCCGGCTCCTTTACCTGATGGCTGTGCCATGCAGATGCGCTATTTACAGTCTTCTTTGCAGTGTTGTAACCGATCTTTGCTACAAGTTCCTCAATCTTCTTCATACCTTGTACCTACCTTTCTTTTTCCTATCATTGCCAACACTGCTACAAAGGTTACAGTTCCAATATACACAGTGCCAACAATCACACATGATCTCCAAAGAAATACCAGTAAAGAGCCAATCCCTAAAACGAGAAATCCGTTTCGTTTGTTCCGCTTTTTCTGCACTGCGGACAGTGGCTTATTGGCATGTGCAACCGGACCGAGTATCGCAAATACACACAGATCTGCGGCGAGCACAATCCAAAGCACGAGTGGTACTTCCGCATATGCTTCCATGTACCGTGAAAGTATCATGACCGCACCCCAGCCACCATAGCTGACGAGCATGCAGACCAGCGACGTCTCCGCATGATACCCACCGAATGCACTGCGAATCAGGTAAAATGTTCCCAAAAAAAGAGCGGTCTGTAACAGGTTCTTCGTGACTATCCCAAGCAGAATAAATCCGATTACCTGACACATCTGTTCAAGAAACACTGCGTATCCATATACATAGATATCGTAGTCCTCTTTCTGGATCACATCTCTTCGCAGCAGATGATCTGTGATTGCATATGCAAGACATTCCATGGACTTCCTCCTCACTTCATTTCCTGCTACTACAATACCTGATTTTTGACATTTTACAACCTATCTGGCAAAGTTGGTTGTTTTTTGAGCATACTTTTTACTTTTTCGACGTTATACGACAATGTTCGAGATGAAGAACCCGTTTCGTTCTTCCTCATAGAAAGAACCTTCCATATCCCGGATCAGCTTCTTTACACTCTTTCTTCCAAGTCCGTGCAGACTTGCATCTGCCTTCCGCGTGCGAAGCTCCGGGTTGTTCTCCATAACCGACTGACTGATCCGGTTCCGGACAGTTACCAACAGCAAGCCCGCACTTTCGTAGATCTGCAGTTCAATCAGTTTGTCTTCCTCCAGCTCCTCTGCTTCAATCGCATTTTCCAACAGATTCAGCAGTGCAATCGCAAACTCCATCTGTCCTTCCGGCAAATGTGCACTGATTTCTGTCCGAAACGTGATCTGTTTCTGCCGGCAGATTCCATCGCAATGATTGAGCACAGCATCTAAGATTTCATCGCCTGTCATATAGACACCTTCTGGCTGAAGCTTCGTGTTTAAGACGTCCTCCACATATTTCTGTGCTTCTTCCACATTTCCATTCGCAAGCATTTCCTGAAAGAGCGTGAAATAATGGCGCAGGTCATGCCGGAGCATCCGGTTCTTCTCCTGCAGACGCATCATGCGCTCCATTCCCTCTTTCTGCTCTTCTTGCGACATACGGAGAAGCTGATTTTCCATCAGCAGCTTCTGGCTTTTATTTAATTGATAGGTTGCCACATAAACAAACACATTGATCGCCAGAATTCCGACCATCGCGATACCGATCGCAATCTTTCCCTTTTTGTCAAGATACGGGTAATCCAGCATAATATCTAAGATAATACCGATCAAAATACTGATCACGAACACGACAGCATTCATGACCGGCATCGCGGATTTCATCTTCGTTTTCTTCAGGATCACCATGACCAGAAGCGTGCACAGGATCAGATTCAGCTTCGAACCCATGATGTAATGCAGCCGCTGTATCGCATCCATCTCCCATTCCATGCCATTTGTCCCACGCACGACATACCCGTAAACTGACGCAAAGATCAGTCCACATGCCATAAGCAGGATATTCCAGATTGCGACATAGATGATCTTCTCTGAGATTTTTCCATTCGTGCATACAAAACCAAAGAATATGGTAAGTAAAATATAGACAATATTATTCTCCGGACTATCCGGAAATACTTTCTGCAACACAACATTTGCCACAGGGACGATCAACGCCAGAACGACAAACAACCAGTTCGGCATGCTCTTCTTTTTCCCAAGTATCATCGTCAGAAACACGATACCTAATATAGCATCCAATGTATTTGCAAATATTTCAACGAGATTCTCCATACCTGATCCTCTCCAATAACATCTTATAATTCTTCATCGTCTCTTCCTTATAGCTTCCACTGATCGGCAATACAGTTTCATCTCTCAGAATCAGTTCCTTTTTGCCAATCTGCTTGATGTACCGTATGTTTACCACATACGCGACATGCACGCGTATAAAGCCATATTCCCACAGCTCTTTTACGATCTTTGCCATGCTCCCCTTCGAGACGATCGCTTCATCCTCCGTATGATAGATGATCTGATGTTTGGCTGCCTCTATGTACATAATCTCTTCCACCGAAGCATCCATCACTTCATTCTTTGCTTTTTCGATCAAAACGTGTCCATCCGTCATCCGCTGTTTTGACAGATTCATCAATGCCGTATCAATCTTCCACGGTTCCGCCTTCTGAATAAACCGAAATGGTTTGTATTTGAGCATATCATAAACCATCTCGCCCCGGTTCGTAAAAAATATAATCTGGATTGACGGATACTTTTCCGTCAGTGCACTGGCAATCGCATCACCCGATATATGTGGCATGTCGATATCCAGAAATGCGACATCCATCTCATGTTTTTCCGCCATTGCCATTATCTCCGCCGAAGATTTTGGATTCCACAGCGTATAAATACTCACATCGATCTGCTGATCTTTGCCAAACTGCTCCACATGCAGTCGGACCATCTGCAGGTCGCGTCTTTCATCATCACATATCAATACATTCATATCGTTTCTCCTGTCTCATCATTCATCCCCCTGTTTTCTAAATGCCCCGGATATGCAGCCCTGCTGCCTGATATGCGCAAAGCTTCTCCACGGTCTCTGCCGTAATGATCTCCCCGGTATTCACGATGTAACTTCCGGGCGGATATACATAGATTGGTGCTCTTGCCAGCGTTCCCGCCAGTTTTTGCAATTCCTCCTGCCCGGCACATCGCTCCTTCTCATGATCCCCTTCTTTCGTCAGAGCGACATCGCACATCTGCAGTGTCCGGTATAACTGTTCAAAATCTTCCTGCCCGTCCCGCACCGTCGAGATCAGTACCACATGTTTTCTGCCTGCCATCTCACAGACGACATCCCCCTTATCCGCAAGCATCGCAAGCAGCTCCGGTCCCGGCACAGCTGCAGAATATACAAGCCGTGTCTCGTCATATCCATATGCACCTGCTGCACATACGGCTTCTTTCTCTATCATTGTGATCTGCGGAAGCTTCGCACAATTCTCCCGGAATTCCCGCAGATTGTTTTCATATTCCGTAAAATCATGGTCTGCCATATAGCAGATTGCCGCTTCCATATTCATCATGAAAATATACGACGGCGAAGAACTTAAGAATATCTCCAATGCCTGCTCCACCGGTTTCACCAGTTCTTCTGTACAGACATGAATCACCGCTGTCTGCGTCATCGCTGGAAGTGTCTTGTGCAGACTCTGTACAACGACATCGGCACCCATGCGGATCGCAGAATATTCCGGTTTTAAAAATGGCAGATGTGCCCCATGTGCTTCGTCCACGATCACCCGAACATGATGTGCATGTGCCACACGTGCAATCTGCGCAATGTCGGATATGACGCCCTCGTATGTCGGCGATGTCACTACAACCGCCGCGATCTCCGGATGAGACTCACACAGCCTTTCAACATCATCGGCATCGACATACCCATCAATAAATGATGTAAATGCAAAGGCATCTTCTGCCTCTTTCTTCCATGTCGGCTCCACATAAATCGTCTGTCGCTGCAGCATCGCCGCCGCATTGTAGACCGATTTGTGGCAGTTTTTTGCAATCAGGATCGCATCGCCCGGCTTCGTGCATGCCGCGATTGCCGTAAAAATCCCTCCCGTCGCACCATTTACCACGTAATACGTGCCACAGGTCTGGTAGATTTCCTTCAGCATGGCAAGTGAATCCCCGATAAATCCCTCCGGCAGATACAGATCATCTGTCCCCGGCACCTCCGTCACATCCCACACGAGAAATGCGTCCTGAAAATCTCCATAGCAGGCTTTCCGCTTATGCCCCGGCATATGCCACACCGCATGCGCATCACTCAGATATTCACTTAGCCCATCCTTGATCCATTGTTTATGCATGTTATTCCAGCGTCTCTGACTGCACATCCGCAAGCGTGAGCTTCGTCAGATCTTCCTCTTTAAAATTATTCTCCGCGATCAGGCGGTTAGCCTGATTGTGAATCACGCGATCCAGATAATTGCGCACCGAACGCGCATTACCGAAATTCTCCGGCGGACATGCAAGTATCCTAGTAAATGTATCCTGCACATACTGCACCGCGTCGTCCGTCAATGTATAATCGAGTGATTTTGCCCGGTTGGTCATGATCTCCAACAACTCTGCCGCATCATAATTCGGAAATTCAATCGTCCGGTTGAAACGGGAACGAAGTCCCGGATTTGCATCCAGGAAATCCTGCATCTCATCATGATATCCTGCCGCAATGACGATCAGATCTTCCCGGTTATCTTCCATCGCTTTATTCAGGATGTCGATTGCCTCCTGTCCGAAATCACCCTGCTGTCCATTTGCAAGGGCATACGCCTCATCAATAAATAAGATGCCACCCTTGGCTTTCTCGATTACTTCCGTAACCTTCTCACTCGTCTGTCCCATATATCCAGCGACCAGACCAGACCGGTCTACCTCCACCAGATGTCCTTTGGAAAGCACGCCCAGCCCATGATAGATCTTCGCAAGGATTCTTGCCACGGTCGTCTTACCAGTTCCGGGATTGCCAAGGAACACCATGTGATTTGTAACCGGCGGCGTCTGCAATCCATTCTCCTGACGGATCTTACAGATCTTCAACAGATTGATCATATTGTTGATCTCCGTCTTCACGCTCTGCATGCCGGTCAGCTCGTTCAACTGCTTAAGTAATGCCTGTATATCCATCTCCGTATTAAATTCTTTTTTACGCTCTTTCTGATCCGGCAGCGTCTGTGCATCCGGTTGTTCCACCCGCATACGGAATGGCTTTCCAGTTTCTTCT
>ERZ779671.1240-NODE-1240-length-11269-cov-2.583200_pt1 | contig 11269 bp, 10 predicted proteins | sample MGYA00511074_ERZ779671 | MGnify/ENA primary metagenome ERZ779671 (study PRJEB29588, sample SAMEA2158454) | human gut metagenome | biome: human gut; feature: human-associated habitat; material: faeces | place: Denmark | collected 2008/2010 ... | reverse complement strand
ATGGCCGTCTGCGTACCCGTTTGTTCGTAAACGGCACCATTAACGAAGATTGGACCTATATTGGCCGTTTTGAAAATAATCAGTACTATACCAATGACGAAGAAGATGGTGGCGATGATACCGTTAAATTCAACTGGGCTTATGTAGTTGGTAAAGTTGGCGGCGTTAAAGTAGAAGCAGGCCGTCAGGACTTCACCAATGCTGACGTAGTCGATATTACCGGCGACGGCGTTAAACTTGCTTACGGCAATGATTGGCAGGTAAAAGGCTGGGCATTTAAAGGCACTGGCGATATTAAAGACTATACTGAAAAAGATGATTCCGGCATGGAAGATGGCGACCGTGTATATGTAGCAGCTGTTGAAGGTGCTTTCGGCGCTGTTGATACTGCAGTACGTTATTACAAAGCTGATACTGTAAACGAAAATGAAATTGTTGAAGTTGCACTTTCCGGCGAAATCGCTAAAGATCTGACCTTAAGAGGTTCCTGGTTCAATGGTACTATTGATAACACTGCTGAAAAAGCGGTAAATAATGATAATGCTGATACTAATGGCTGGTTAGTAGGCCTTTCTTATGGCGGCGCCAAAGCTTCTGAAGTAGGTTCTTGGGGTGTATATGCTACTTACAGTGATCGTCCGTATGCTACCTACCTGTTGCCGACCAACTTCAGCGGTTATGCAGTAAAACCGCTTAACCTTGTAGCTGGTGATGGCTATGAAGGCTATGAAGTTGGTGCAAATGTAACTCTTGCTAAAAATATTGTTGCAGGCGTTAAATACTTCGATTATGAAGCTCGTGAAACTAATAACGACGAACAGACCCTGTGGTCCGAAGTTATCTTCACTTTCTAATACTAGTCTTACAACAGCTTAATATTAGAATAATTAAAGCGGATGGCGTAAGCCATCCGCTTTTTGTCATACTTGGCAGTATTGTGCAAAGTATCGTTCTTACGGTTTATGATTTTTTATACTTTAGTAAGATTCTTTGATAAAATCGGTTCTTTAATAAATCTTGGCATCTGAGATAAAATTTAGATTTCAGGATTTTTATTTTTAGACCAATAATGTGCACTTATAAATTTCGATTATACATTACAACAATCTGATTTAAGCAATAACCTTAAAATAAATCCACAATAAAGCAATAATTACAGGCTGATGAATTAGGTATGCTGCTAAAGAGTGGCGCCCTAAAAGTGATAGCGGTTTGCAGTTGAATTTGAAAATATTATTTTTGCTTATAAATTTTTGCACGCAGCAATAAATAAAATATCCGGCGGTGTACATAAAAATCCACGGCAGCAGCGGAAAGTAATCTGCAGAATGAAAGCTCTGCGGTGGCAGGCCGATATAAGCAGTAAAATTATTGGCATAAAAATACGTTGGCAAAATATATTGCCAGCTGCCGATGCCTATAGTGCCGTGAATAATGTTTTTTGTGCCAAAAAACAGCCCAAGGCTTACAATAAAACCGGCAACTGGCGGAATGAACCGCAATATTTTAGCAAGCGGCAGCATGATAAGCATTGCTGAACCGATAAAGGACAGTATGCCAAAAGTAATAACGCTGCTTTTGCTGAAAAAATATGTACATATAAAAATAAAAAGAGCGCAGCTTAAAACAACCAGGCTGCGCTTTAAATGTTTTTTGGATAATGCCCAGCAGAATCCGGAAAGAATAATAAACAGTGATGCGCCGCTTTGCTGCCATAAATAAGTATAAAATGACGGAAACCAGCTGATTTTATAATGAAAAATATTCGCCATGCTCCACAGAGTATGGTAAACAAACATATTAATCAGCGCAAAGCCGCGCAGAGTATCTATTAAATGATAACGGTCAGTTTTCATTAACGTTTTGATTTTCCCTGCGTTTTTTGCGCAACAGGCAGTAAGCAATAAAGGCTAAAACGAGCAGTATGAGCCATGACGATTTTTTCATAGTGGATGCCTCCTTTAATGTTGCTTTATGATTTTAGTATATCACTTTTGTGCCACAAAAGAAAATAAAAACTGACATAAATTTGCCATAGTTTGCGTTTAATATATATTTAAGAACAAAGCTGAAAATGTTATAATTTAATTAGTGAAAGCTAATTGAAAATTATAAGGAGGGGTGCTGGAATGAAGTTTATCAGAAACAATAAATATGTAATAGGATTTTTGGTTATTCTTTTGGCAATTTGTTATGCCGGTTATTCGTATTACCAGAGCATTACGCAGGTTGAAACAACTGTAAAAACGGCTAAAGTTGAATACGGTACTTTGAAGGACAGTATTTCGGCAACCGGCAGCTTAAGTGCTGTTGACAATGTCGATATCAGCTCTAAAATTACCGGCAGAATTGTGGAAGTGCTGGTAGAAGAAAACCAGCATGTAGAAGCAGGACAGGTGCTGGTAAAGCTGGATGCCACGGCTTTGGAGGCTACTGCGCGCCAGATGAAGGCACGCCTTGACAATGCCGAACTTACTTATAACCGTTATACGGCACTTTTAGCTCAGGGCGCAATTTCGCGCAGCGATTATGATTTGGCGGAATCCGATTATATCGTGGCCAAAGCTAATTATGACCAGGCAGTTTCTGATGTTAACGATACTGTTATTACTTCTCCTATTGCCGGGTACATTATTGGCGAACCTACTCCTGTCGGCCAGACTATCAGCTCCGGTATCAGTGAACCGCAGGTAATTATGTCGGTGGCCAACCTTGATGATATGCAGATTGATACTTTGGTTGACGAATCTGACATAGGGCGCGTAAAAGTAGGGCAGACTGTTGAATTTACGGTTGACGCTTACCCTGAAGAAACCTTTACCGGTACGGTGCGCCTTATTTCCCGCTCTGCCGTTACGGAAGACAATGTTATTTATTACACCGTTTATGTTGATGTTGCCAACCCGGAAGGCAAACTTTTGCCTACAATGACGGCAAGAACGAATATTATTATTCAGCAGCAGGATAATACTTTAATGGTTCCTCCTAACTGCATTTATTATGACGGTGACCTCCGTTATGTAAAGGTATATGACGAGGCATCGAAAACTTCGCGTGATGTTGATGTAACAGTCGGCTTGACGGGCGAGGACAGCATTGCCGTTACCGGCGATATTAAAGAGGGCGACGTGCTTTTGGTTAAACAGCGCGCTACCCAGCAGAACAATATGAGAGGGCCGATTTAACAGGCCGTGAAAGAGGCAGAACATGGCAGAAGTAATCAGGCTTGTAGATATAGTAAAATCTTATATAATGGGCGACAGCGTTGTGCATGCGCTTGACCATGTTAACGTGCAGATTGGTGAAGGCGAATTTACCTCTATCATGGGGCCGAGCGGCAGTGGAAAATCAACAATGATGAATATTCTCGGCTGCCTTGACAGGCCCACAAGCGGGCATTATTTTCTGCGCGGTCGCGATATTGCCGGTTACAATGATGACGAACTGGCGCATACGCGCAATGTGGAAATAGGCTTTGTATTTCAGAATTTTAATTTGCTGCCAAGACAGAGTGCACTTGACAATGTAGCGCTTCCGTTACAGTATGCGAAGGTGCCGATCAAGAAACGGAAACAAAAGGCAAAAGAAATGCTGGAGATGGTTGATCTGGCGGATCGTGTCAGCTTCAAGCCAACACAGCTTTCCGGTGGACAGAAACAGCGTGTGGCGATTGCACGTGCGATGGTGGCAGATCCGAAGATTCTGCTTGCCGACGAGCCGACGGGAGCACTTGATTCCAAATCAGGTTTACAGGTGATGGAGCTGTTTGACACACTGCATAAGCAGGGAGTGACGATTATTATGATTACGCACTCTGACGAGATTGCGTCTTATGCAGATCGAGTTGTAAAAATCATTGATGGTGAGCTGTATGAGGGAGATGCCCAGCCGGTGACCGGAGGTGATGAGCATGAATAAGGCAAAGAAAATAATTATTATCGTTCTTTCCTGCGTGGTTGTGCTCGGTGGTATTTATTTTGCACTCCGCACCTTGAAGCAGAAGAATCAGAATAGTAAGACTGCAGGCGTGTATGCGGTCAGTGATATTGGATATGACGCTTCGGATATGTGGGATAACAGTACATTGAGTGGAAATGTGACTGTGAATTCTGAGCAGAAGGTCTATGTAGGAAAGACACAGTCCGTATCGGAGATCAAGGTAACGGAAGGTCAGAGCGTGAAAGCAGGTGATGTGCTGCTTGTGTATGATACAACTGCCAACGACTTACAGTTAGAACTGCAAAGATCGGAACTGGAGTTATCCCGCGTGTCGATTATTGATGCACAGCGTGAACTCGAGAAGTTAAAAGCAACTACACCATTAGAGGATATTCCGACAACAGAGGCACCGGCGACTCCGGTTGCAACAGGTTCAGATGCGCCACAGCCGGATCCGGATACAGATCCGGATGCAGATACGCCTCCGACAAGAGAGGAATTGAAGAATCAGATCGCGCAGAAAGAACAGGAAATCAAAACAATGCAGACACAGTACGAGATTGCACAGGTCAAGCTTCAGATGGAAGAGATGCAGAACGCAACCGGTGAAGTACTGGCGAATTTCGATGGCGTGGTAAAGAGCGTGATAACTGCGGATGAAGCAGCTTCGAGCGGAGATCCGGTTCTTGTTGTCAGTGCGGCAGATGGATATCTGGTCGAAAGCCAGATCGGTGAGCTTGCAATGTCAACGGTCAAGGTTGGTGATACCGTATCGATGTATTGCTATGATACCGGTATGAATTATGAAGGTACGATCACAGAGATTTCTACGTTCCCGGCGGATGGATATACGAATTACAATGGCAAGGTGGAAACCTATTATCCAATCAAGATTGCGTTAACTGATTCCACGGATGTCAGTCAGAATATGTATATGGAGATTACACTGAATTCCGGTTCGGAGGACACGAGTGGCGGTTTCTATTTGTCGAAGGCATTTATGAAACAGGAAGGAAGCAATTACTATGTCATGAAGGATGTTGATGGAAGATTGAAGAAAACCTACATTAAGGTTGGAAATAAGACATCCGGAGATGCTGTTCTGATACTTGGTGGTCTGACGATGCAGGATTATATTGCATTCCCATATCTCGATGAGGCAGTGGAAGGCGTAAAGACTGTACAGAAGTCGACGGATGATCTGTATAATTGATAAGAAAGGAAATCAGTCTATGTTAGAAAATATAAGATTATCGTTCCAAGGTATTTGGGCACATAAGATGCGTTCCCTTCTTACCATGCTTGGTATTATTATTGGTATTGCGGCAATTATTGCGATTGTATCAACAATCAAGGGAACCAGTGAGCAGATCAAAGAGAATCTGGTCGGCTCTGGAAATAATATTGTAAATGTAAAATTGTATCAGGGTGAATGGACCTATACATCCGGTGATTCTTCTACACCGGAGAATATGCCAATGGTCACAGATGATATAAAAAATGAGATTCTGGCAGTGGATGAGGTAACGGCTGTTGCATCTTACCGGTATGGCGCACTTTATGAAGGTATCAACAGCGGAACAAAGGATCTGGGCAATGCACCGGTTTATGGTGTAGATAAGGATTATTTCCGTGTGATGGGATATACCGTGCAGACCGGGCGACTGTTTGAGGATCAGGACTGGACGAATTATACCAAGGGCGTAATTCTGGATACCGTTGCAGCGAATACATTGTTTGCAAGTGAGAATCCGATCGGTAAGACCCTGGAGATCAAGGGCGAGCCGTTTATTATTGTCGGTGTTGTTGAACAGATTGATGGGTTTACTCCGAAGGTTACCAATATGAATGACTGGTATACCTACTATGGAAATACATCCTCCGGTCAGGTGTTTATCACAGATGTCAACTGGCCTTTGATCTTCTCGTTTGATGAGCCATATAACTTGGTTGTGAAGCCGGCGGGTACAGATGCCATGACAAATGCAGGAAAGAAAACGGCGGATATCATGAATTCCTATATGCCAGCCACAAGCAGTGAGAATGTTTCGGAAGGCGGAACGGATGAAGATAGCAGCAGCTCTTCATTTAAGTATAAGAGTGAAGATCTTCTGGAGACTGCGAAGGCAATGCAGGAGGTCAGTGCATCGACAAGCCAGCAGCTCATATGGATTGCAAGTATTTCTCTTTTGGTAGGTGGTATCGGCGTTATGAATATCATGCTGGTATCTGTGACAGAACGTACGAGAGAGATAGGTCTGAAGAAAGCGTTAGGAGCTAGAAAATCAGTGATTTTGATGCAGTTCCTGACAGAGGCAGCTGTGCTTACAAGCATGGGTGGTATCATCGGAGTTGGCGCTGGCGTGGGACTTGCATATCTGATTTCTGATGTTGCATCAGTTCCGGTTGCAATCAGCGGAGCAGCGATTGCAATCTCAGTAATCTTCTCTATGGTGATTGGAATTGTGTTTGGATTTATTCCTTCGGTCAAGGCATCGAACCTGAATCCAATCGATGCACTTCGATATGAATAAGCAAAACGCTGCGGCGATGGAGAGAGCATGGAAGAAAAAAAGACAGAAACGTATGAACAAAGTATACGCAGACGCCCGATTTTACGTGTAATGGCGTGGGTGGGACTGGTTGTGATCTTTGCACTGATCGTATTGGTGATCGTGACCGGCGTGACGGGCAGCAAATATTTTATGCCGAGTCTGGCGCTGGTGATTATAGTACCGATACTCATTTATGTGGTGCTTTGGCTGGGAAAGGTTCTGCAAAATCACAAAAAGAATCGGTCTTGAAAAATAAAGGCTGGTTTGCTATACTAGATTGGATGAAAAAATGAAAGGAAAACACAGGATAACACTGTGTAGGTACGGTTATGAGTTTATTAACAGAATGGCGTGAGCATGCATATAGTCTTGATGACAGAACTCCAGAAGGAAAGGAGTTTTGGCTTGATTATTTCCAGAGAGAAAAGGCAATCTATGAGAAGATTCTTGAGAATCCGGTTGAGATCGAGGGCGGTACAGTCAAAGAACTGGCTGAGAAGTACGATATGAGCATTGAGCTGATGATCGGATTTCTGGATGGTATCGAGGACAGTCTGATCGTGCCAAACAAGGTCGATGAGCTGGAAGAAGATTCACAGGTAGCGCTTGGTTATGATCCAGAGAAGCTTTATATGAACATGGTAGACTGCAACGCAGAGTGGTTGTATACACTTCCACAGTGGGATAAGATCCTGACTCCTGAGAGAAGAAAGGAACTGTACAAGATCCAGAAGTCTTCCAAGACAATCGTAAAGCCGCCAAAGGTTGGACGTAACGATCCATGTCCTTGCGGAAGCGGAAAGAAGTATAAGAAGTGCTGTGGAGCGAATGCATAATATGAAATTAAACGAGGCACAATCCAAGGCGGTTTCGCATGTGGATGGACCTATGATGGTGATTGCAGGACCGGGCTCCGGGAAGACAACTGTAATTACAAAACGAATCAAGTATCTGATAGAATCTGCGGGTGTTTCACCCGCAGATATTCTTGTTATAACCTTTACACGGGCAGCCGCAGGGGAGATGCAGCAACGCTTTCGTGCGATGACACCCGGAAAGGAATATCCGGTTCGATTTGGAACCTTTCATTCCATATTTTATTGGATTTTAAAAACTGCATATGGGCAATCCATGCTGCGTGTGATTTCCGAGGAAGAAAAGCGGGGGATCATCGAGCAGATTTTACATACGATGGAGCTGAGCTACGAGAACAAGGAAGAGATTGTAAGCAGTATTGTTTCACAGGTAAGCCTTGTCAAATGTGACATGATGGATGTGGAAAATTATTATAGTAAGGATATGCCAGAACATGCATTTCGGGAATTGTACCGACGGCTGGATGCAGAGTTAAAACGCAGGAAGCTGATCGATTTTGACGATATGATGGTACTTTGCTATGAACTATTAACAGCGCGACCGGATATTTTGGATAAATGTAGAAGTTTGTTTCCATATATCATGGTAGATGAGTTTCAGGACAGCAACCGGATTCAGTATGAGATTTTTCGGATGCTGGCAAATCCACGGCAAAATGCATGTATCGTCGGAGACGATGACCAGTCCGTCTATGGATTCCGGGGCGCAAGACCAGAGATCATGCAGCAGTTTCGCAAGGATTTTTCAAGTTGTGAGATTGTGTACCTCGGAGAGAATTACCGCTCCGATTACCGGATTGTGCAGGCAGCAACGCAGGTAATTGAGAAGAACCAGACGCGATATAAGAAGCAGTTAAAAGCAGTTTCAAAAGAACCTGGGATTGTACAGATGCATACCGTGAAGGATGAGGCGGAGGAAAACGAGTGTATCATACGGCGTATTCGGGAACAGTATCAGGCTGGAATTGTATATGAAAAACAAGCGGTGTTGTACCGGACAAATTTACAGCCGCGTCGGCTTGCCTATAAGCTCAATCAATATAATATCCCATATACGTTGAGTGATGCATTGCCGAATCTGTTTGACCATTTTGCAGTGCGGTATGTGCTGGATTATATGCGGATTGCGATGGGCGATACCTCGCGGGCGACATTTTTAAGAATCATAAATAAACCGTCGCGGTATATCAGCCGGGACGCCTTGCTTGAAGATCCGGTTGATTATGATAAGCTGCGGTTTCGGCTCCGCAATAAGGAGTCCGTCGTCGAGAATCTGGATAAGATGATGGCAGATGTAAAGATGCTTCGGAAGCTGCGCCCGTATCCGGCACTCAATTTCATACGGAATTTTATCGGTTATGACACGTATATTAAGGATTACGCGGAATACCGCCAGCTTGATGCATCGGAGATGTATGAGGTTTTAGATGAATTTGGATATATGATTAAAGATATGGAAAGCTACGCGGAGCTTTTTACATTTATAGATGAATACAAAGAGCAGCTTGCGAGACAGCAGGAGAAGAACCGGATGCAGAAGGGTGTCAATCTTATGACGATGCACAGTGCGAAGGGATTGGAATTTGACACGGTGTACATTCTCGATGCAGTGGAAGAGATTACGCCGTATAAAAAGGCAAAAACGGTAGCGGAACTCGAAGAGGAACGGCGGATGTTTTATGTGGCGATGACGCGGGCAAGACATGCGCTGCATATCTATGTACCGAGAACAATCGCAGGAAAGGCAAAAGATAAGAGCCGGTTTGTGGAGGATATTACATGGCAAAAGGAATCTTAAAAAAGGGAAAAATGGTTATGGTGCTTGCGGCGATTGGAAGCTGTCTGTGCCTGATTGGCTGTGCAGCAAAGGAAGATGCAACCGAAGCGGTAAATTATGCATCGGAGGATTCTTCCCTGACGTATGCAGTACATACGGAACTGGACGGACATGCGATAGAACTTCCGCAATTTACATCGACGCATGACAGTGCGGTGATCGAAGAATTGAATCAGGACATCATGGATGGACCGGGGGCAATTTATGAGAAAGACAAAGATGGAAAAGAGATCATCCCGGAGATCCGCACAACGGAATATAGCACGAATCAGTATTTACAAGTGGTTGTACGCTATGTCGAGTATCCGCTCGTCGGTGGCTATGGAGATATTGCAAGCTACAATTATGACCGGATTCAGGATAAGAAAATTACGCTCACAGATGCACTTGTGAAGAAAGAAACGACGCTCGATGATGTGCGGCAGATGGTAATTGACAGTTGTTTACGGATGAAAGAACTGTCAGACAAAGAAACATCCATCTACGGTGTGACAGTAGATGGATTTTCATTGGATGCAAATGATAATTGTACATTTTATGGAAATGTCGATCTGTGTCTGAACGGAACGACGCAGTGGTCATACATTTACAGCTTCCAGTTTGAAACACAGACAGTGGAAATCTATGACCTTACAGAATAGAGAAGCTTACATATCTTCGTAGGCTTCGTTATCTAAAAGCTCGTCGAACGCATCGGCAACGATCTCGTATTCCTCTTCGGAATCGATCATGCCAAGTTCGACGTCGTCGCCTTCCTTCTCTGTGTAACGGTAGAGGAAGACGTCGTCTTCTTCGTAGCCTTCTATGACTTTGTCCGGAAGCAATGCGATATACTGCTGACCTTCGACTGGGAAGATGGCAATGACACTGCAATGAAGCTCTGTGCCATCATCTAACACCATGTCTACATAGTCATCGTCGTCGGTATTATCGGTTGAAAATGATCTGTTTTTATCGTCCATAGTATGAATCTCCTTTACATTTTTTTGATTTTGTATTGAAAAAGAAAAATCCTTGTCTATAATAGTTTAAGGGAATTTGTATCATAGGTCAACTATAAAATAAGGGAAAGAGAAAAAGGAAAGAAACGTGAAACAAGTATTACAATATTTCAAGAATTACAAATGGAAAGCAATTTTAGCACCATTATTCAAGATGTTAGAAGCGGCCTTTGAGCTTTTGGTACCGCTCGTTATGGCGGCAATCATTGATAATGGTATTGCAGGAAATGACAAGCCATATATTTATAAGATGGCATTTGTCATGGTTGGACTCGGCGTAATTGGACTTGGATGTTCCATCACAGCGCAGTATTTTTCAGCGAAGACGGCAATGGGAATCGGAAAGGAAATCCGGTATGATCTGTTCAAGCATATCGAGACACTTTCCTATACAGAGATCGATAAGCTCGGTAGTGCGACACTTATCACGCGTATGACGAGTGATGTCAATCAGGTACAGACAGGAATCAATATGTTCCTGCGTCTGTTTATGCGCTCCCCGTTTATTGTGTTCGGTGCAACGATCATGGCATTTACGGTCAATGCGAAGGCGTCGCGTGTGTTCTTCATTACGCTTCCGGTTCTGATTGTGATCGTATTTGGAATTATGCTTGTTTCGATTCCTTTGTATAAGAAAGTACAGAGCAAGCTTGACACAGTGACATTGAAATCCAGAGAGAATCTGTCCGGTGTGCGTGTCATCCGTGCATTTAATCAGGAGAAGAAGGAAAAGGAAGAGTTTGCTGAGGTAACGGAAGCATTGACGAGGGGACAGCTGTTCGTCGGAAAGATTTCTTCTTTCTTAAATCCACTGACCTACGCAGTCATTAACCTGTCGATTGTAGCCCTGATCTGGGGCGGTGCAAAGCAGGTAGATCTCGGTATTTTAAAGCAGGGACAAGTATATGCGCTTGTAAACTACATGTCACAGATTCTGATTGAGCTTGTGAAGCTTGCAAATCTGATTATTACAGAGACAAAGGCAGTTGCCTGTGCGAACCGTCTCGGTGCGATCTTCGAGACGACAAGCAGCCAGATATATGAGACTGCACCCGTGGAAGC
>ERZ779671.1238-NODE-1238-length-11285-cov-2.266518_pt1 | contig 11285 bp, 9 predicted proteins | sample MGYA00511074_ERZ779671 | MGnify/ENA primary metagenome ERZ779671 (study PRJEB29588, sample SAMEA2158454) | human gut metagenome | biome: human gut; feature: human-associated habitat; material: faeces | place: Denmark | collected 2008/2010 ... | reverse complement strand
GAAAAAATTATTATCCCTGGGTTTACACAGATTATACGTCAGCCTGATAATACCAATACGGGGTATTTGCGATACTCTCCAATTTCTCAATTGGACATTGATATAAATCGGATAAATCTATTTTTTCAAAAGATAAAATACGATGGACTTTTTAGTATTGAATTTATCAGGGGTGAAAATAATGTTGATTATTACAATGAACTTAAACAGAGTATTGATTATATGTTACAGGTAGAAAAAAGTATGACAAATAATAGTTTTGTTATTAATAAAACACTTGATGAAGAATTAGAATATTATTTATCTACAATGAATATGTCACCACAAGAAAGAGCTTTAACTTCGTTAGTTAGAGATTCAATATTGCCATATGAAATTCCTATTGAGAAGATGACACAAGTTCAAAGAGATTCATTAAAAGCACAAATTCGATTAGAACAAAATATATCATTATGTATAAAAGAGTTACAAGAACAAGGTTATGAAATTAATACTTCAATAAAAAGAGCATAAGCTCTTTTTTATTTGGTTATACTAAAAATGGTGAAGAATATGAATAATATAATAGTAATTGGTGATTTAAATTATAATTTAAATATTTTTTTAAATACATTTTTAAAAGAAAATAATGAGTATACAATAAATAATATAACCAAAAGTATAGGAAATATATTAAATGTACCAATAGTTTTAAGTAAATATGATTTAAATGTATATTATTTTTCATGTGTAGGAAATGATATTGAAGGAAAAGAAATAATTAATTTTCTTCATTCAAATAAAATAAAGTCTGATTATGTAAATATATTAAATAAAAAAACAAATAATAAATATGTAATTAGAAATACAAAGAATAATTCAAAAACAATTCTTTCTTTAAAAAATAATGATAAATATGAATTAATAAGAAGTATTAATTTTATTCCAAATGTAGTTTACAGTACAATTTATAATTCAGAGTTTATATTAAATATAAAAAGTAAATTTAGAAGTACAAAGATAATAACTGATTTAAAAGAAATAAGTGAAGATGCAATAAAGGTATGTAAACTATCAGATTATGTAATAATTCCACTTAAATATGCACAAGTACTTACAGGAATAAATTTAAATATTGCAAACAAAAATAGTATAATTGAATTATATAGCAGGACAAAAAGACTATTTTCTGGTAAAATAATAATATATATTGAAGAAGTAGGATGTTTGTTTCAAAATAATAATTTAATTAGTATAATCCCTAAGATGGGAGATAAAAATAAAGTATCAAAAAGTAGTTATGATATGTTTATTTCTACATTTATATATTGTATTAATAAAGATTATACATTAGATAAAACAGTAAAAATATCAACGATATCCAAATTTTTATCAGATAATGGAAAACAAACATTCAATATAAAAGAGGTACTTGATATTTATGAAAAAAATAATTGATCCATTTATAGATTTTTTACCTAGTATAGATTTACATGGTATGGATAGAGTATGTGCTAGAATAAAAACAGAAGAATTTATAAATGATAGTATAAAATTAAAAAATAAAAGAGTAGTTATTATTCATGGAATTGGACAAGGAATAGTAAAAGATGAAGTATATAAATGTTTAAGAAGAAATAAGAATGTTATTAATTTTAAACTTAATGTTCCAAATATTGGAAGTACCACAGTTGATCTAAAAATAGATTAACTTTTTTTTATATCTATGTTATAATTTTGATGTAATGTATGGAATGCTGAAATAGCTCAATTGGTAGAGCAACTGAATCGTAATCAGTAGGTTGCGGGTTCAATTCCTGCTTTCAGCACCATAGAAAAACATGTTCGAACTATTCGAACTTTAAATACATTTTCAGTCTGAAATATGACTGATTTTTTTTTGTATCATCATAGAAAGAATATAATAACTATATTTATTAAAAATATTTTAATCAATAATAGACAACCAATTTATGTAATAATATCTCATGTTTTTCTGATATTAAATCCAATCATAGGATATTTTTAAATTTAATGATATAATAAATTAGAAAGAAGACGATGTTATGATACCTACAATAAAATTTAGAGAAATGAATTTACAGGAAAATATAGATATAATTAAATGGGCGTTTTATGAACAAAATGGTTCACTTTCTGTTCATGATTTTACAGTTGGTTATTTTACAGAATTATCTGTTTTCGATAATAATACTCCACAAGAGGAAGTATATAAAAAAATAGAAGAAGTTGTTACTAAAGAATATAATAAATATTTAGATAAAATTAAAAGTGAAACAAAAAGATATAATGATATTTGGAAAAAATATAATAACAAATATTTTTCAATGTTATCAACTTATTTTGAAATTGAATGGCCTAACATTGATGTGATAGAAGGAACTGTAGGTTTGATTCCAGTTTTCCCTAGATATTTAGATAAATTTTCTTTTTCGATTAGTACAGATGTTGAAGAATGGAAATTAATTGAAACTTCTGCTCACGAAACATTACATTTTATATGGTTTGAAAAATGGAAACAAATTCATCCTGAAACTCCAAAAAGAGAATATGATTCACCATATATAACATGGGAATATAGTGAAATGGTAACTGATCCTATTTTGAACAATAAACCTTTTTCAGAAATTTTTGATAATATATTTATTGAACGTGGGTATGATAGTTTTTATGAACTTACAGATAATGGTAATTTAGTAATGGATAATTTAAGAAATATTTATAGTGAAAATATTTCTGTTGAGGACAAGATGAATAAAGGATTTGAATATGTAAAAAATATTTTGGAATCAACCAATAATAATATAAAATAAGTTGGCAATTATATGAATATTTATTTAAATAGAATTGGAAATTAGTTTAAAAAATCAAAATAAAATTTCTATTGAACATATAATATAATTTTAAAAAAATAGGTTAAATACCTATTTTTTAATTTATAATGTTTTTTATATAGTTTAATTCATATTAAACATTATTACTAAAAAGTTATTTGGGAAAAATTTTTACTTTAATTTTCTTTGATATAGTAGAAAAGGTATAATCAAATTTTTCATAGAAATTGACAAAAAAATACTTGTGTGTTAGTATAACGATCATCTTTTTTTTAGATGAAAATTTTATTATGGGATTTTTAGTTTTACGGTTAAGTACATACCAACTTTAATAAATAGAATGGTGGCATATTTTATAAATTATTGTTATTTTTTTATTTGATAAAATTCATTTAATATTAATCTTTTTTTGTAAAGTGTTATAAATATCTATGATGCTCCAACTATGTAGTAATTATATTGCTAAATAAGCATTAATTTAATAAAAAAGAAAACATTATTATGAAGATGAGAAAGAAATATGAAAAAATAATAGCGATATGAAGATATAATTTTGTATGACATAATGATTGAATAGGTGGGATATTAATGAAAGATAGAATTATGAAATTAGATAAAAATATTCAAGAATACATAGGCTTAGGTTTAAGAGCGGGATTATTTAATAAAAATAATCTTGAGAGGATAGTATCAAGATTAGAACGTGTTAATTTTTCTGTAGATAATAACAATCCTGGAGATGCACAAACGGAATCTATAAGGGATAGAAATAATCCAAGAATATCATATGGATTAAATGTAAAAATGAATGAAAGAAGAACATTAAATTCAGGAAGATATTATTTTAAAGACGAGGTATTATTTCATGAATTAACACATTGCATTAACGGTATTTATGAAAATTTTATGGAAAATTTATCTTTATGGTTTGATTTAGATAAAATGTTTGAAAATAATTTTAGTGTTAAGAGTGATGCAATAGAGTCTATGGCAAATGATCCAAATTATAGACAAAAGTCTTATTCATGGTTAGTTTTAGATGAATTTGTTGCGCAGTATGTTGCACAATTATTGGTTGAAACAAAATATAATAAAAAAATATATGTTAATGAAAGCAAACTAATAAGACAATCAAACCCTTCAATAAATGTAAACAATAATTTTGCAGATTATCATGAATTTTATGATATTGTAATTAATTTTATAAAGCCAATATATGGTAATGATTTAAATAAATTTATTGCTGACTCGTTAGATTCAACAGTTATAAATAAAATATTTAGTTATTATAAAAATGAACCAAGTGGTTTTGTAAAATTATATAGTTTACTGGGTGAAATGGGAAATATAGGATTTGCAGTTGCATCTCCTAATTTTACTGAAGTTCAGCGAGCAACTGATTATGATATGATTGCTAGAGATTCTCATAATTTTTATTTACATTATAATGAGGTACTAAAAATAATAAATATTATTCTTGATAGAAAATCATATATTCCTGGTATTGAAGGTAATTTTGGAGGATTAAAACAATAGTCAAATATTATAAAAATATTTTATAATAAGAATTAATTTATAGGTGATAACATGACAAATTTAGATATTAAAAATATTACTTGAAAACTTGTTTTTTTATATATAGAATCAATCAGAAACGATTGATTTTTTTTGTTATAATTAAAAAAAGTAAAAGAATTTATGGAAAATAAAATTGATATCATGATTGAAGATTCTTCAACTAAAATTAATGAATTAGTAAAAATAGTTAAAGTGTTATATTATGATACAAGATATAATAGAAATATTGAAAACGAAAATATTATTAGAGTATATAGTTGGTATGATATTTACATGAAAATAAATGAAATAAAAAAATTATGAGTAACTCAAATTTTTTTAGGGCAATATGAAAACTACTTCCATTAAATTGAAAGTAGTTTTATTAATTTAAAAATACATTTGTATAATCATTATTGCAAGTGTAAAAAATTTTAATCATTATTTTTATTAAATATTTTTCTGATTAGTTTTTTTGCCCCATTTTCTTGTTTGGATCCAGCAGGATATTCAACACCTTCAGGTAAATTCATTTTTAAATCGTCATGTTTAAACCAATAAACATCTCTTAAAGAATCAAATTTAAATTCAAGTAATTCAAGTTGGGATATCATATTAATATTTTTTTTCTTTTGTTTTGGCGACATAGAATTAAATTTCTCAGCAATTGCGTTCATTTCGTCTGCAATACTTTGAGCTAGTGCAATATGTTCTTCATCAGATAAATCTTTAACTTCATTATAATCTATCATCCAATCAATATTTTTAAAGAATTCAATATCTTCTGGTTTATTAAATTCTTTAAAGTCATATCTATTACTATCATCAACCACAAAAATACCAAAACCAAAACTCTTCATAAAAACAGATGCAGGTATTGGTAAATCACAATGATTTAAGAAAGTAATATCATTCATTTGAACATAAGCCGCATTATCAGTAATTATTTTCATGCATTAAAACCTCCTTCAATTAGGTTATATAATAGCATAATTTTATTTACGTTTCAATACTTATATTTATTGACCTTTAAAAAATTTGATTAAAAATTCTTTTTATGATAGTATATATGACAATTTAAAAAAGGTGGGGTTTAAATGGCTACAAAAATACAAAAACTCTTCAAAGATTAAATAAAAACTAATAAATCAAAAAAACTACTTTTAAGGTAGTTTTTATTAAAATGATTAAGAAATCTTTTTTTGTTCTCTTTTAGTCAATAATCTTGAAAGTCTTTTTACTTTTTTGTCGCTTTTAATTTCTGTTTTTTCATTATCATCATATTCTATAGGGTATTCAATATTATCTGGTAATTCAAATTTTAAATATTTTTGTTTAAACCAAAGTGCATCCCTTAATGAATATATTTTGTATTCTTGTTTCAAAATATCATTTTTATTACTTTTTTCAGAATCAGTATTTTCCATTTTTATTTTTTCTAAATTTGCTTTTTGTATTAATTTAATTACATCATCTTCATCTATATTCTTTATATCATCATAATTAACTATAAAATCTAAATTACTAAAGAACTCTATATCTTTTGGACTACTAAAAAGTTCAAATTCATATATATTTTCATCATTGATATTTATAAGTTTTAGATGATCACCATTTTCAGTATTATTTATTACAAAAGCAATATCTTTTTTTTGTACATATATACCATTATCACATATAATCTTCAATTTTTTTACCTTCTTTCAAACTATTATATAATACCACAAATTTAAAAATAAATGTAGTAAATAAAATCTAAAAAATATGTAAAATTTTGTTTGCCCAAATTATTTGACAATTCTTATGACTTGTGCTATTATAGTGGTCGTTATTTTCGAAGAGGGGGAATCTTTTATGGAAGAAACTAGAAAATCAACTGTAATTAGGGATTTAATAATAAAAATATTTCTAATACTTTTATTCGTATTTTTAATAACAATATTATTTCCTATGCCTAATTTAACTGCATTTTATGATTCTGTATTTAATAATAACGTACAAAGCATGAAAGATGCTGCTGATAGTTATTTTACTAAAGATAGAATGCCTGAAAAAGTTGGAGATACAGTAAAATTAACACTTCAAGATATGCTTGATAAAAAATTAATTTTACCATTCTTAGATAAAGATGGTAACGAATGTGATACTAAAAAATCATACGTTAAAGTAACAAAAGAAGAAAAAGAATATAAGTTAGAGGTTCATTTATCATGTCCTAATAAGGAAGATTATATTATTGAACCAATCGGATGTTATAATTTCTGCCCAGAACAAACAGCAAATTGTAATTGTTCATGTAGTAATGCACAAGAAGAACAACCAACAACATCAGATGATGGTAAAGTTACAGTAAATAAACCAAGTACAACACCAAGTGATAATAATGATGGTGGTAAATACAAATTACAATATTTATATACAAGAACATTAACTGATATAAATTGGAATACTGGTAATTATCAATCAAATAAAGAAGACGAAAATGATAATGTAAGATTAGTAGATACTAAAACACAATATACAGGTCAAAAGAAAGTATCTGCTGGATCAACACAATATAAACATATAAAATATGCTTATAAAGATAATTGGTCAGTAGTAACAGATTGGACTGATGAAGTTAAACCTATAACAGATAAATTTAAATTATATGCAACAAGAACATTATATACAGGCTATAAACCATATGTTGAAGAAACAACACAATATAAACATGTTAAATATGCAAATAAAGATACATGGACTGAAACAGGATGGTCAACAACAAAAAGAACTGAAAATAGTAATACTAAGTTAGTTGATACTAGATATACAGTTAGAAAAACAGTTAAAACAACTAAAGGTTCTTGGTCAGATTGGATAAAAGAAGGTGTTTGGAGAGATTCAAAACCCGCTGATTCAAGCACTAAACAATGGTATGGACCATATAATGAAAAAACAACAAGTACTTGGAAAACACTATATGATTCATGGAGTACAACAGAATTACAACAACCTATTTCAGGTAATAGAAGATATGAACTTTTAGCTCAACATCCAGATGAATGTACAGATGCATGTAATGGTAATTCTGTTGTAATGAGATATTATTACAGAGTATATGAACTTCAAGAATCTAAACAATATATGTATTACTATAGAACATATTCTGAAACATCATCTACATCAACAGATGAAAAGGTTGTATCAAATCCAAAATCATATACAGATAATGGATATACAATTGTAAAAACAGAATATAAATATAAAGTAAAATCAAGTGATAATGAGATTGTTGATACAAAGTGGACAAATTCGAAAACATCACCATCAGGTTATGTATATGCTAATGAAAAGAAAGTAACTAAAACAACTAAATATAAAGCATTAGATAAATGGGTTACAAGTAAAGAGAAATTAGGTGAATATACATCTTATGTAAAAACTAAAAAACAATATAAATATAAAAGAAATAATCCAGAAAAATATGTTATTGGTACAATATGGACTACATCAAAAACATCGCCAGAAGGTTATGAATATACTGGTGAATATATAAAGACAACAAAAACAACTTATGAACCATATAATAAATGGGTTACTAATAAAGATAAATTAGGTGAATATACATACTATATAACAACAAAAACTCAATATAAATATAAACAAAATAATCCAGAAAAATATATTGAATCAACAATATGGACAGATTCAATAAATCCACCAAAAGGATATACATATACTGGAGAATATAAAACTAATAGTTCAACATCATATGTAGATTTAGGTTATTGGGTTGATGATATAAAAGACTTAGGTGAATATACACATAATGTTAAAACTAGAAAATTATATAGATATAAATATAGAACAGTAATAACAAAAACTGAAAGCAGATGGTTTGACAAAAATCCTGGTGGAGACTGGGTATATGCAAATCAAACAAGAAAAGTGAGAGTAAACTAATTACTTTCATTTTTTTTTATGATAAAATAATTATTACGGAGGCATAATATGGTAATAAGTGTACTTGTAGAAATATCATTTAATAATAAAGAAAAGACTTTTGATTATTTAGTTCCTAAAGATATAGAAGATAAAATAGAGATAGGAAAAAGAGTATTAGTACCATTTGGTAAACAAAATCTAGAAGGATTTATAATTGATATAAAGAAAAATAGTGAATATGATTTAAAGGAAATAACTAGTATTATAGATGAAGAACCAATACTTAATGAAGAACTTTTAAATCTTGGAAAAGAACTAAAAAAAGACTTAGTATGTAATTTAATATCAATATATCAAGCAATGCTTCCGTCAGGTTATAAAGCAAGTGCTAAAACTAATATTAATGTAAAAAAAGAAAAATATGTAAAATTAGCAAATATAAAAGAAGCTCAAGAATTTATAACTACATCAAAAGCACAAAAACAAATTGAAATAGTAGAAGATTTATTAAAAAATAAAATATCATTAAAATCAAAATATCAATCAAATATAATAAAAGTATTAAAAGATAAAGGCATTGTAATAGAAGACGAAAAAGAAAAATATAGGTTAGATAATAGTTATAAAATAGAGCCTCTTTTAAAATTAAATGAATACCAAGAAGAAGCATTAAATCAAATAGAAAATAGTAAAAAAGATGTAATTCTTTTAAATGGTGTTACTGGATCTGGTAAAACAGAAATATATATGCATTTAATAAATAAACAAATTTCTTTAGGAAAAACAGCAATAATGCTTGTTCCTGAAATAAGTTTAACACCTCAAATTATTAATAGATTTAAAGTACATTTTGGAAATAAAATAGCAGTCTTTCATAGTGCACTTTCTGAAAGTGAAAAATATGATGAATACAGAAAAATAAGAAGAGGAGAAGTATCTATTGTAATAGGTGCTAGAAGTGCAATATTTACACCACTTAAAAATATTGGAATAATAATAATTGATGAAGAACATTCTAGTACATATAAACAAGAACATAATCCTAGATACAACGCAATAGATGTTGCAACTATTAGAGGTAAATATCATAATGCAAAGGTGGTACTAGGAAGTGCAACACCTCAAATAGAAAGTTATGCAAGAGGTAAAAAAGGTTATTATGAACTTGTATCATTAACAAAAAGAGCAAATAATGCAAGTTTACCAAATGTAACAATAGTTGATATGAAAAATGAGGTAAAAAAAGGTAATAGTTTATTTTCAGAAATATTAATAGAAAAAATGAGGGAAAAACTAGAAAATAATGAACAAGTAATATTATTTTTAAATAGAAGAGGCTTTTCAAGTTATCAATTATGTAGTTCATGCGGTGAAGTTATTAAATGTCCTAATTGTGATATAACACTTACATATCATAAGACTAGTGGTATGAATAGATGTCATTATTGTGGATATGCAGAAAAGAAAAAAGACATATGTCCAAAATGCAAGAATGAATCATTAAAAGATTTTGGTCAAGGTACAGAAAAAGTAGAAGAAGAAATAAAGAAGATATTTCAGAGTTACAGAACAGTTAGAATGGATATAGATACAACTACGAAAAAAGGTGCCCACGAAAAAATAATAAATTCATTTTTAAATCATGAATATGATATTTTAGTTGGTACACAAATGATAGCGAAAGGTCTTGATTTTCCTCTTGTTTCGTTAGTTGGAGTAATAAATGCTGATACAATACTTAATTTTCCAGATTTTAGAAGTAGTGAAAGAACATATCAAATGCTTAGTCAAGTATCTGGAAGAGCAGGTAGAGGAAACATAAAAGGCGATGTAATAATTCAGACATTTAATCCTGATAATTATAGTATTGAACTATCTAAAACACATAATTATGTAGATTTCTTTAATAAAGAAATAAAAATAAGAAAGGATTTAAAATATCCACCATATTATTTTATTAGTCTAATAAAGATTGGTAGTAAAGATTATAATTTATCACTTAGTGAATCAAAAAAAATCGCAAATTATATAAAAGAAAATATAAGTGAAGATATGATTGTATTAGGTCCATCAGTATCTGGTGTATCAAGAGTAAATAAAATATATTATTTTCAAATAATTATAAAATTTAGGAATAAAGAAAAAATGAGAGAAATATTAAATAATGTATCGGATTTAGAAAATAATAATAAAGTTAGCATTAGTATTGATATAAATCCATGTTAATAAAGGGAAAAATCATAAAAATAATATTTACACTTTATTTATGGTATGTTATAATAATTTTGGCTTTGAAAAAACACAGATATTGATTTACAAACCATGTGCTCATATGGGTGGAGAGTAAAAAAGATATATCTGGAAGAAAAACAAAAGGAGGAATGAATTTATGGCAGTAGTTTCAATGGGATATTTATTAGAAGCTGGTGTTCATTTTGGTCATCAAACAAAAAGATGGAATCCAAAAATGAAAGAATATATCTTCACTGCAAGAGAAGGTATATATATTATCGATTTACAAAAAACAGTTAAAAAAATCGAAGAAGCATATGTTGCTTTAAGAGAAATCGCACAAAATGGTGGAAAGGTTATCTTTGTTGGTACAAAGAAACAAGCTCAAGAAGCATCTATGGAAGAAGCAATTAGATCAGATAGTTACTATGTAACAGAAAGATGGCTTGGAGGAACTTTAACAAACTTCAGAACTATCAAAAGAAGAATAGGATACTTAGATCAAGTTGAAAAAATGGAAGCAAATGGAACTTTAGATGTTCTACCTAAAAAAGAAGTTATTAAAATTAAGAAAGAATATGACAAGTTAAATTCTTATTTCTGTGGAATTAGAAATATGAAAAAATTACCTGATGCTATGATCATTACTGATCCAAAGAAAGAATATATAGCAATCAAAGAAGCAAGAAAACTTGGAATACCTGTATTTGGTATTGTTGATACTAACTGTGATCC
>ERZ779671.1214-NODE-1214-length-11443-cov-2.533632_pt1 | contig 11443 bp, 30 predicted proteins | sample MGYA00511074_ERZ779671 | MGnify/ENA primary metagenome ERZ779671 (study PRJEB29588, sample SAMEA2158454) | human gut metagenome | biome: human gut; feature: human-associated habitat; material: faeces | place: Denmark | collected 2008/2010 ... | reverse complement strand
CGAGCCCCCCGCCAGTTCCACAAAATCTCCTTTGCTCTCGAATGTGAACTCAATCAACTCTTCCTGTAATTCGACAACACCTGCATCTAACGGTGCGTGGAACTCCTGCTGTTTCAGCCATTCTCTGTTTTTGGAGAACCAGTCAAGAACGATTTTCATTCTTGCATTTGATTTTACGATTATCCTGTCTGCCGACTGTTTATCCATCCTCTTGCCTCCTAAAATTCAAATCCCATGTTCTCCTCGATGTCTGAAATCTCATCCTCGAGATACTTCCTGTAAATCTCTTCGTTATCTTTGAACCAAATCGAGGTGTCAAGACAGTTGCAGAACCACTCCACATCTTCCTCCGGGTCGCAGCATTCCAGTTCATCAATCTGTTCCTGCAATTCTTCGTATTCGTCAGAGTCCTCTTCGCACTCGTCTCTTTCATCCTCGAGTTCTGAAATTTTCTCCTCGAGAGCATCTTTGAGTTCGTCCTGTCCTTTTCGGAAGATTGCATCCGTGATATTATTCAGAGTGACATTTACACCCTCCTCCTGTAATTCAACAGCTATATCTCCAAGGTCGTACCCGACATCATCCAGTATGGAGATATCGAGGCTTCCGCAATCAAGTAGCACAAACAACAGTCCATCTAATGCTGACATCACAACACCTCCTCAACAAATTCATCTCCCTTGAACCAACACTCCTTAGCGCCAAGTTTCTTTTTCTCGCAACCATTCATTCTCATTCGATACTCCTGCTCCGCTTTCGGGTCGTGCCACTGCAAACCTCTCTTTTTGTACAGTGGTATCCAATGCTCGTCATAGAATGAGTATCCGCAGCCATCTATTCCGAAGAAATAACCCCATTCATCATGCTCGTAAATCCGGAAGCCGCACTCAGACATCTTCTTGATGCCGTCCAACTCATCCATAAAGTAATCATCCGCTGAGTCCGAGAAACTCCACAGCCATCCCCACATCGGAAGAATGCTGTCACGCTCAACCTCAAAATCATCTGCTCCGAGTTCAATGGTATTTCCATCTTCGAGATTGATGAGGTAAACATCTCCTACGATATTCTCAATCTCGCCATTGGGGTCGTAATCTTCGCATCCATCCGGGAGATTATATACATATACTCTGTCGCATACTCGAGGCATCGTAACCTCGTGCCAATCATCCGGCTTTGCCTGCATGAGAGTTTCTATCATCTCCTGCGGATAGGCATTCATTTCTCTGACCCACTCGTGAGCCGCATCGTTTATCGTCATTCCTGCTTTTGCCATGTTCATTCCTCCTTATCCCGCAATATGCTCGAGTGTTTCCACATCGAAATATGCGTATGTTCTTCTCGGTCCTGCCGGATGCTTTCTCTGCAATCTGCTCAGAACATAGCACTCGTGCGTTTCTCCTAGACAATCCTTAACAGTTTCTGTGTTACTGAGGACTCTCATGTCTGAGAGCCTCTCTCCGAAGAACTTCAATGTCTTGTCATCAAAGAAGTGACCATACGGATGCTTCCCTTTGTACATATCAACCAATTTCCAAACCGGAATTGTAACTTTCATATCACTCAGCCTCCTTTCCTGTGATGATTGCGAATGCCTCCTTGAGGACTGCCAACTTCCTTTCTGCCTCGGTCGCTCTCTTGAGTAATTCCTCAATTTCTCCCGCAGCCTTATTTCTCATCAATCCCATCTGAGCATTCATGCTATTAAGAGCCAGTCCATCATCCGAAATCTGCTTTTCGAGTTCGTTAATCTTGGTGCAATACTGAGCATCCATTCTGTCATAGTCATTCTTCTCTTTCACGAGTTCCGTCTCAAGTTCCTCGATTCTTCTCGCACGAAGTCTCATCAATCTCTGAATGCCGCCCTGCTTTTTCCATGCCTTGCAGAACTCATCTTTGTCGATGTCACATCCCATGTACTCTGCTTCGATTTCTCTGTATTCTGCCTCGGTCGGCTCAAACCCTGTTCTCTCGATAAACTCTGATTTCATCATATCTTTGTACCTCCTTGGGTGTTATGTTTTTCGTTGAGCGTACGATAGCATAGCCTACCTTGAAGTCAATAGTTTTACTGATAATTTTTAGGAATTTTCCGCCTGCAAATTGGAATATTCCAATCTCTTAGGTATGAGAAATAAGCCAGTCGAAACAATCGGCTTTATTCCAAAATTCCTTGACCTCGGCATCTCCATCGGAGACTCTGATGCCGATAATGCTACCGTCATCTTTCTGAATATAAAACTTATCTCCGCTGACATTCCCTGTCTTAATATCGTCAAGCATATCCTCGCACACCTTGCGGATGCCGTCATTATCAACCATTTCAACTCTGTATCCAATATGCTCCATTACCTCGAGGAAGCGTTCTGCCTTTAGGTCCTGCTGTCTGTTCAACTGCTGATTGATGACACGCACATCTTCCCCAAGCGACTTTGCCAATTCAGTCTGTGTCATCTTCTTTTCTTTCATAGACTCCTTAATGAGTTCAATTACCTTTGCCATCTTATCTCCTTTCATCAGTTACGCCCGAGAACTCTGCACACTACACTCTCGAGAGTATCGTTCATCGCTACATTACTATCTTCATCATGGCGGTACATTGCCACCATTCTCTGCATCTGTTCATCACTGATTTCTATGTTGCCTCCTGCCAATTCTTGAGCAGTTGCATTCAAATCCTCCTTGAGGTACGCATCATCCTTTCTGCGATAGATAATATCTTCTACCCAATGAGGAAGTTCAAGTCCTGCGATGTTGCCGCTCTCATCAAACTGAATTTTCATGGCATTGCAGTAATCTTCCACCGCATCCTCCGGGCAATCTGCATTATTCAAGTCCGGACTTCCTAACTCCATAGCAAGGCATCTCACTTGATGTCTCGCCTCGTCTTTCGCCTTGAGCGTATCATCTCCGCAGGCTGCTCCGTCCGCTGCCTCGTAAATCTCATTCCATGTCATTGTCATTGCTCCTTTCTTCGCAGTTGCACATACACATCATCATGTTGTAAAACTTCGGTGCAACAGTTCTTACTTTTCTGATGTCGGCTATAATCTCTTTCTTATCGGTTGGAATATCGTCCTGCTCCAAATATCCCATTTCCAATAGCCAATCTATAAACTTCTGAGGTCCTTCCATCCTACACCTCCGTTCCGTCCGCCGTTGTAATGAACTTAATCTCTGACAGATACGCATATCCAAACTGCTTATCGTGATATTATCCGAACATCTTCTCCGCCTTTTTTCTTGCTTCCTCCGGAGACTCTGCTTTTATCGTCACATCGACATCAGCAAGGAAATTTACTGTATATTCTTCCATTCGCCCTCCTTATCTGCTGATAATCGTAACCAACTTGTTATACTCGTCCATCTTATCTTTGCGGACAAGTCCGATTTCTTCATTCTCTGCATATACAAGTTCATATTCATTTGCAACAAGGTCACAAACTTCAACCTCATTCATAACTGCGAGTTTCTCCGCTGTTGCCAATTTTTCTTTCAGTGCGAGTTTTCTGATACCGCTACTCATTCCTAAGTAGTTCAAATTCTCGCTCAATTCTCTTCCTGTCATCTGCTATCCTCCTTATAGATACGACCTCCCGTACCTCTTTCTAAATTCTTCTCTTGAGCCTATCTTTGCCTCGAACATCGCCTGTCCGAGCATTTTGGATAATCGCTCTGCCATCGGGTTATCATGTATCCGGTGCAGTTTATCGCCCATGTTGTGACAGTTATTACAAATCGGAACCTTGAGTCCGTCCTTATCACTGAGTTCTCTGCCCGCCGTACCGAATATGAGATGATGCTCCGCCTCTGCCTGTCTGCCGCAGAATATGCAGATATTATCATACTCAGTTACAATACTTTTCATCTCTTGCTTCCTCTCAAAACCTGTACTAATTCTGTATGTCTTTTCACTTCGCCAATCGAGCCTTCTATCCCAAACCAGTCCATTGTCTTTATTGCATTTTCCATAGTATCAAACATCATGGCTCCGTTTAGCTTAATGGTGTATCCGTTATCATTCTTTGGATTGTATCCTCTGCCGACATACTTGTATCTGTCGCCTCTTGGTACTATGATGACATACTTCGTAACTGTGTGTTCTGTCATAGGCATTTCAACCATCTTTGCACCTCCTCTCTCTGATATAGGCTTATGCAGCGTTTTTATCACATCTATGGTATATTTGTAGGGTTCTGTTCCTGTTGGCTTGCTCCTGCCTTAGCCATACACGATTTCTCCCATGACTGCATACTGGATAATCATATCTGCCACCACAGCATCCACCATACAACAATCCAGTCCGTATTCTCCTGTACTGCATCCGACCGAGTTTACCCCTTCATGCATGATGTCATATGGTCTTTCTGCATCCTCGCAATACTTCTTGATTCCATCAAGCAGCTTATCTCTTGTAAGTTCATAGACTTCATCTTCCTCAGAGTCGTACAGTTTCAGTGTTCCTCCCCTGCTTATCTGCTCAGATGCGTATTCTCCGAGATAATCTCCGACAACCTCGGCCTTCCTGCACCAGTAATTGATACCACCCTCCAAAGCTGTCGCTACGATGTCATCAACATCTTCCTGTGTCACATTGATTTCCGGTTCTGTTTTTACCTTGAAATTCTCCATTAGCCGACCTTTACCTTTCTTCCGCAATTCGGACATTTCGTGTCATTGCACCCATCGCCATAATTGATGATTTTTCCGCATCCCTCACATTCGACCCATTCGCCATTTACGAACCAATCTTCCTTGAGCGACTCGGGATGTTGCCAGTCAACGCCCTCGAACAACTCATCCGCCAAATCCTGCTGACAGTTGCATAATTCAAGGAAGTCATTCCCGGTGTAAACCGAGTCCGACAGTTCCGGAGAGTAGCACGGTTGGTCCTTATGGAACTTGTACGCCTCCTCATCCTTGAAAATCATTCCCTGTCTGTAAAACTCTCGATGGATGATGTACTCCCCATCGTTATCTTCTATACTTCCGATTTTCAGCATTTCTGCTCCTTTCTCCAAGTAGGATGCCAAGGTTGATGCACGCCGTTCCAAAGGAAACTAAGGCTGTCACGCTGTTACCTGTGATGAGAAATGCCGCTATTGATACCGTGAATACGATGTGCAATGCAATTTTACCGATTTTCATTTACACCGACTCCTTCCTGTGATATTCTTATTAAACAGGAGGGAGGTATGACTCCCCCTCCCACGAACTGAAATTAGCCAAGGAAAATTGCGATTATCGCAGTAGCCGAAGCGGCTATCTCGAAGATTAAGGCTGTCAACTCTATAATCTCGAGAACCTTGCTTTTTTCAGTTCTTTTTTTGAGCTGTTCTACCTCCGCTTCAAGTTCTTCAACTCTCCGTTTCAGTTTTCTCAACTCCTTGTCCTTATTGATTGGCTATCGCCTCCTCGGATTTTTTAGTACCATTTGGTACAATCGTACGATATCATTGCCTACCTACCTGTCAATAGGAAATCCGCATATTTACTGAGTTTTTTCGCTGTCCTGCTGATACCCTTTCAGAATATCCTCTCCCATTTTGATGAGCCTATCGGCTTCCTCACTCAGCCTCTTCATTGCAGCATCCTTTTCTGCTCGCTTCTGATAGAACTCCTCGTCTTTCAGTGCATCTTCCCAACCATTGATGAACGCTCTCACTTCACGGATATTGCTAAATTCTCTTTCTGTCTCGTAGCCGTTTCTTGCTGTGAAAACAGCATACTTGCTGTCGTGCCATACACAGTCGATAGCAACTCCGAAATATAATTCATCTCGCTTATCTTCATCAATAGGCTCGAACCTCACATCATCATACAGTGGTCCTTCACAAGGGCAGTTGTTCTTGAACCAAACCCTGTAATTGTCAAGAACATAATCGCTATCTATCCCCTTGAGGATGTTCCAAATCTTTGCAAGTCTCCCGGCAAGTGCATCGTCTGAGCAAAACCAATCATACCACCCCGCTTCAATCTGAACATCTCTATCATTGCTGAGAAAATCTCCTCTGCGGTATCTCTCGCAGAACTGTCTTAAAGTCATCTCATTCCCCATCTTTCTTCTCCTCCTTAAAGAGCGGTACTCTCTTGTTGTAGGTCATATCATACTCTCCGCTGCACTTGTGCAGTTCCCAACCGCCAAGTCCTGTTCCCTCGATAGAAACATAGTCATCGGCACACCAAGTTCTTACACCGCCCTCTACGCCATGCTTTCTTGCAATTTCCAGTAGCTTCTCAACTACTGGAACCGCCTCTTTGCAGAACTCTCTCATCTGCTCCTCTGAAAAATTCATCTCTGCCATAATCTTTACCTCCTAATAATCTTCATCGAGGCATTCATCCGCCTCGTCATAATACTGACCGTCATATCCTTTTGCCATCAACTTTTCATAACAGTCGAAGCAAACCAATCTAAATGCGATACCGTGGCAATCGTGAGTGAAAAGCATATCATCTCTCACTACTTCCTTGCCGCAGGTGGGGCATATTCTAACATCTGCTCCGCACATTTCTTCCGGGTCACTGACTTCAAAACTCATTCCCATTGTCATTCCTCCTTACCAAATTCTCTTGAGTCCACCGATGGACGGCTCGATGCCAATGGTTCCGAACTCACTGCAATCCGGCATTGTCGTATTTACCACATAAGCGAGCGTCTGATTATCTCCTAAATCCTCCATATCCATCTTCCACTCTTCGATATACTCGGAAACATACAAGAACGAATACATCAATCCAAAGTTCATCTGCGTCTTGATGACATGGTAGACAAGTCCGTTGCTCTCCTCCTCAAACTTCCTAACCATTTCCTGCTCCTCATCGTTGAGCCAATACAATAGACCCGGTCCTTCTGAGAGGTTGATTTTACCCTCTTCTTCAAACTCCTTAATCGGCTGCTCCATGATGCCGAGTTTCTTCATCCTCTTAATTGCTTCCTGCTTCTGCTGTTCTCTTAAATCTGCCATCTTAGATACCTCCTAACGCCATTTTCTGTTCTGCTTTTCCTGCAATCTTTGTTCCCGGGTCGAATTTCTTTCCATCTTCGTTGCCCTGCAAAAACGCTCTTGCACTCATCTGTTCCTGTGCAGCACTTTTGAACTTCTCGTGCTTCATGGCATCGGTTTCATCACTGACCTCTTTTGGAACTGTCATTACCAACCCCCATCCAGTCTCGTCATGTTCCCTCTGCTGTTCAAATGCTTCCTTGATACCCTGCGTGTAGCCGAAGCCATATCCATCGCAAAGTCTCTTTCTGTATTCTCGAGTGCAATCCTTAGACTTCTTTCTGAGGTCATCAATTCCGCTGCGGATACATTCGACTGCATATCTGAAAATCTCAACGCAAGCATCAACATCTCCTTCGAGACCTACGAAGCATATCGTAGCCACCTGCTTGTTGTACTCCTTTCTTCTGTATGACTGACAGCAAAAGTTCTGACCAATGATTGCCGATAGACTTATCATCCACGCTTCTCTTCTCTTGCTGCAATCGAACTCTGTCTTGATGTGGACGACTTTCTTCTTGCCGATGTCCTCGAGGTCTATTTCTGCTATCTTATGCTCTGCCATTAACTTCTTGGCTTTCAAGAGTGCCGACTTCGCCTCGTGTTCGTTGCTGCTCTCTGGAGAGCGAGCAACTTCTTAATCTTCTCTCTGTAATCCTGTTCTGCCATATCATTTTGCCTCCTTATGCCATCTTCTCGATGATTGCAAGTAACATCTGATGCTCTTTCCAAGAAATCTTTTCTCTCTGAAATGCGATGTCGATACCGTCATTTCCGTAAAACACATTCTGCATTGCGTCCTCTCGATTTTCTGCTTCTATAATTCTCTGAATGAACTTCTTAAAAATATCTGCGTCCTCCTTATTTGGCTTGTTTTTATCGTATGCGTACGATAACATGACCTCCGGTCAAGTCAATAGGTTTTACGCATTTTTACGGAAATATTTTCAGTCATCCTCATAGTCCTTGATGTCGATATTTGCCGCCTCGCAGATACTCTCGTAATCAGCACCATTCTCCCACATATTCTTGATGCAGAACCCATGCACCGTGCCATCCCACTGTGCGATGTGCTGCTCTATCGCTTCGTTCAGCCTTGCATTGCTTCTATCTGCCATCTTCCGTCATCTCCTTTTCAATTCTTTCTGCTGTTTTCTTTGTTCCGTCTCCCCAACAACAACCCTCTCTGCAAAAATACCAACCAAGAAGTACTCCATCATCAATATACTTAACCATCTTCTTACACCTCCGCCTTTTTTATAATGGATATAGGACACCAAAACTCCTCGCCATCCAATCTCAGATACATTCTTCCTCTGCCTTTCTTGAGGACCTGTGCAAGAGGTCCGATGTCATCAATCTTAACAAGGTCTCCTGCCTTAATCATGTACCTCGCCTCCTTTTACCAATTCGTACTCGGCTACCTGCTTATCTGTGAGCGGCTCTGAATACTCAACATATCCCCAAACCTCTCTGCCTGCCTCCTCGCTATATGCTCTGCTGTCGAAATTCTCGATGCACTCCAAATTCTTTGTCGGAACTGTACCCGGCATCGCAGGTCTTAATGTCAACCAGTATCTGTACCGCATTATGCTACCTCCCTAATCTCAATCAATTTATCGAGTCCTGTGTAGATGCAACCTCCTGTCGTAAATACCAATCCATCCCATCTTACAAACTTGACTGTCTCGACATTTACATCTCCGGTTGCTCCATCTTTCCACTCAACCTCAACCGTCTTTCCGGCTGCGAGCATTTCTTCGATTTTCTCCACATCTGCCATTCTGAATATCTTCATAGTATTTACCTCCTGTTCGGTGTTTTTACTGATTTATCTTGACTTTATCGTACTTGGAACATTCCAATTTGTCAATAGTTTTACGGAAATTATTTTGGAATATTCCTATTCAGCTACGCAAACACCTCCTGCATCCTCTTCCTCATTTCCGAGATGCCTGTCATTACATTTATCATGCCGGACCACTTCTCCATGTGGTCGAGATAGATGCCGCAGGCTTTCTTACTGAGACGATAGACTTCGATGTATTTATTCTGCCTGCTCCTCTCTGATGTCAGAGAAAATTCTCTCCTCTCATCATCTGTGCAGTACGGCAAAATCTGATTTTTAATTCTTCTTACGACTTTTCCGTTTGGTGCAGAGAACATTTCTCCTATCTGTCTTGAGGAAATGAAATCCGAGGCATCCACAGAGCCTGTATCTGCTTGTTCCTGCCTCTTTGGTTCTTCCGGTATAGAATTTGTTGTATCAGTCTGAGCCTGCTGCTCCTGCTCCTGTAAATGCTTTAGGCACATTCTGTACCCTGCCATAAATCCCGACTCCTCGTACTCAACTGCAACATCCATCATCTTGTCATAAAATCTATTCTGCGGTTTCAGTTCCTTTGGGAAGAAATATGCAACCATCTTGTCGTACTGCTCAACCTCATTGCAGGCTGCTTCTGTATGCCTCTCCTTGCACTGGCAACCGTCTACATACTCTCTGAAATATTCAGCTAACTGCTCATCTGTCAGTTCTTTCGGAATAACGCTCATGCCATGTACCTCCTTTGCTTTTTTGCGAGCGTACGATAACACAGCCTTACACCATGTCAATAAGAATATCTTTATTTTTACGGAATAATTTGGAGAACTCCAAAACGATAATAGAAATGTGTCCACAGGACATCCATAGGACAATGAACATAATAGATATAATATATATAGGTAACGGTTACGGTTACGGTATGGTTTAGGACTTTCCGCAGGACTGTCCGTGTGACTGTCCATAGGACAAGGCAGATTTCTTCTTATATAATGTATGCCGAATTACTTTTGAAAAATCAGTAAAACCGTTGGTACAAACCGTTTATCAGATTGCTTCGTCCTTGGACGGAAAAACTTGCATCCACAGATTGTCCATAGGACAAATTTCGGACAATAAAAAAGAACCTCCCTACCGTATCTGATAGAGAGGTCCATTCTTTACCAACCGGAACTATTTTGCGTTGATGAAATCAACTGCATCTCCAAGTTCCCTGTACGCCTCCTCGAACTGCTTCTTTGGAGACCACGACTCATATCCGTCCTTATACCTTACTTTGTATCCGGCTTTGCCATCCTTTTCCATCGGCTCTGCCTTTACGATTTTTACGCCAATGTAGTTCTTCATTCTTTCCTCCTGTTATCTGACTCTAATGGAGTCTCCTGTAATGATGAGGTTCGGGTTCTCAATGCCGTTCAGAGAAACGAGAGCATCGACAGTTGTTCCGAAATCCTTCGCAATGCTTGTGAGCGTTTCTCCGCTCTCGATAGTATGGTACTTCTTGCCGCCATCATTTACGATGTCCTGTACTTCCTGCCATCTGTCTCCGAGAACAGTTCTCCTTACTTCATCATCTCCGTACTTGCCAGTCCATACTTCATCTGCCAACTCCTGTGCGGACGCACTGTAAATATGGTTGATGACTTCCTGCACCTCATCATATCTGCTTCCGAGTGCTGTTTTTCTTGCATCTCCGCCGCCGAACTCATCTTTCATAGTTCTGTAAACCAATTCAAGCGTTGTTCCCTCCGGAGCAGACACTTCCGGCTCATCCTTGCTGTCATCATTGTTGGCAGTAAATCCATTGAGTTCTGCCGCTTTGATTGCCGCAGGGAAGTCACGATAGCAGAAATCTTGGTCTACTGTTCTGCCGCAGATTGTCTTGTCCGCAATGAAATTCTGACCGCCGCCATACTGCCAAATATCGTGAGATGTTGCAGGTGTGTTGGATGAATACTTTGCCACCCAATGAGTAAATCTCTGTAAGCGAGAGTCATCTACATGAGACTGGAAGTGTGAGTCTGATGTATAAACTCCAACGAAGTATCCTGCCTTTTCGCATCTGTCGCAAAATGCAATAACGATGTCTGTGAGAGTATCCTTTGCGTTCTTGAGCATATTGCCCTCGACATCGTAGTAGATAGGATATTCAAACCGCTTTCCTGCAATTACCGATAGGAAATGGTCTGCCTCCACCTGTGCGTCTGCAACAGACTTGGCGTTACCATAATAATACGCACCGACAGGCATACCAATCGCCTTGCACTGTGCATAGTAATCTTCAAACTTGCTATCTTTGTATTTACCCGCATCTGCTCCGGCTGCTTTGACGATAACGAACTGTACGCCCCTCTCATCTCTTGCCTGCTTGATGCTGAGGTCTCCCTGCCAATGTGAAATATCAATACCAAAAAGTTTATCCATAGTGAACTCCTCTCTATACTTTCTTATATATTTTGCACAAAAAAGCCTTTATTTTAGCTATCTGTGCAATGGTTAATTAAGTTGCAAACAATGACAAGCTCTTAATAATGGGCGAAAACTGTATCATTTCTGGTTCAACGTACTTCGTTTTCCAGTCAGAAAGGTACACGAAATAAAACGTCATCCTTTT
>ERZ779671.1212-NODE-1212-length-11474-cov-2.296173_pt1 | contig 11474 bp, 9 predicted proteins | sample MGYA00511074_ERZ779671 | MGnify/ENA primary metagenome ERZ779671 (study PRJEB29588, sample SAMEA2158454) | human gut metagenome | biome: human gut; feature: human-associated habitat; material: faeces | place: Denmark | collected 2008/2010 ... | reverse complement strand
GCAGGGTCGTTGGTTCGAGTCAAAGAGGGGGAGCCATCTCAGAAGCCTTGAGCCTCAACGGGTTCAGGGCTTTTCCCTTTTCTAAAATAGCTCGAAATTCCCATGTGTCTAACGTTTTGTCTAACACGCCTGAGCTAAAGTTTCGCGAATAATTTCAGAGGTCATCTTTTTCCTCGACAAATCAAGGTGTCCATATATATTACAAGTCATCTTTATATCGGCGTGACCCATCCAATCTTGGACGTCCTTGAGCGAACAACCTTTGGCGAGAAGAAGGCTCGCACAACTATGTCTTAGATCGTGGAATCTTATATGCGGGAGATTATATTTTCTCAATAGGTCTCCGAATTTGTGCGATATATATGACGGGTCATACATTGCGCCATTCGCCCATTTGAAGATATAATCATTCTCCACATAGGTGTCTCCAAAGAACTCTCTGTTCTTCTGTTCCTCTTCTTTGAGATGAAGCAGTAGCTCTCTAATTTCGGGAAACAGCGGAAACGACCGATAACTTGATTTGTTTTTGGTTTTGTCTTTTTCGACAACCTTGGTTGACATAGAGACCGTGTGGCGTATAAGTATAGTATTTGTGTCAAAGTCAATGCTTTGCCACTGTAGACCCAAAACCTCACTGCGCCGCAGTCCATACATGACTGTAGTTTGGATGAGCGGATGCAAAGGTTCGTCCTTTATGGTCTCAAGCAGAGTGTTAATTTCACTGGCGTTATACCACTCATACTCCCGTCTCTCAAGTTTTGGGAGCCTCACGAGTTCACAGGGATTAGACCTTATGAGCTTATGCCGCATAGCCTCCTTAAAGGCAAGCTGAAGAACATTCTTGTGCAGACGAAGGGTTTTAGGTGATAGACCGCCATTCCCATCTTTTCTGCCGTGGGTCGCCTTATAGTCAAAATATTGCTGTATATTGTCAAGGTTGGCATCCACTAATTTTATTTTGTGTTCCTCAAAATACGGTTGAACATGAGAATCAACTATAACCTTATAACCGTCCCACGTTACAGTGTCTATGAAGGGTTTCGTCTCCGTGAGCCACTGATCTAAGTAGTCCGAGATAAGTATATTGGGTTCATAAATCAGCTGAGCACTTTCATACTCGCTAATTATTGACCGCATAGCCGCCTCAGCTTTACGCAGATTATTCTTTACTTCATAACCTGTGTAAACCCACTTCTGCTTACGCTTTCCGGTGTTGTCTACGAAATTCAGAACGGCATAATATTTGCCGCGTTTTGCTTGCAAGCTTCCTGTCAATTAAATAATCTCCTTTCTGTAGTCCGCTTGCTGTTGTACGGTCATTTTAGCACAACAGCGCAAAATGTCAACTACCGGCAGAAAGAAAATTTTCAATACTCTTTTTAGTAATTAAGTAACTTGTACCTATACGAACAGAGGGAATAGTGCCGTTATGTACAAGGTCATACGCAGCCTTTCTTCCTATTCGCAACATTGTCTGCATCTCTTTAACAGTTACCACATCAGGATAATTGTCAAACAATCAAATCATTCCATTCCTGTATTTTTTATCAGTGCCCTGCGGAAACTGTCTACTCCTCATCAGTGGAGCGACTTTCTATCCGCAGGGTCTTTTAGTTCCCGCCGCGAGTTCACGGCTTCGTAAACCCTACGACTCGTCTACCGCTTATGGTGCGGCGCATCCTCGTAGAGCGTAATCAGTAACTGCATAACCGCCATTATTGCAGTTTGCAAAAATATGTAAATTTTCCATTTAAACTCCTTGCACCCACAGTTAATGACGAGATGGACTGTCCATCTCGTCATTTTTAAGCCCCTACTTACGGCAAGGGATTTCCGCTTTTTTAAATCCCAACTTACGGTATGGGATAACCGCTTTTTTAAGTCCTGCTTTTACGGCGCAGGATCTCCGCTTAGACGTGGGTGACAGAAGTATCGTTATATCACGCCGAGGCTCGCAAGCAGCTGGATAATTGCCACAATAGCAATACCGCCAGTGAGAGCAAAGACATTTAAAAAGTTATAGATCAATGCAATCAGCATAATATTTCTCCTTTACAGGTCGGCGTAGTCGGGCTCAGTGCTCGGGAAGAACGCTACGCCCGGCACGAACTTAATAACATCCGACGGCTCCGGCACACACATCTCTCCCGTTACCGGGTGTCGGTAAGGCTTCGGCTTACGCCTGACCTTCTGAAATGTACCAAAACCATATATTGACAGCTTATCTCCATCGTTAACGACCTTGGAGATAGCGTTGCACACTGCATTAATGCAGAACTCTGAATCACCGAGGGTGAGAGAGTTATCTTTCGCCACAAGTCTTATAAGTTCCTTGCGATTCAAATTATCTTCCTTTCTTTCCTCAAAAGGCGACAAGCTTCGTCGCCGACTCAATGTTATAACCATCTTTATCGAGACACACATAAATACAGCCCTGCTGCTGAGAGTTAACCAACGCGCCGTCACCATATCTCATTTTCTGTGTCTCACACGCCGCACCCTGCTCATACATAGTGGTGTTCCCTATTTTATACGAACCGAGTCTGTGCGTATGCGCCATTACAAGGCAGTTGAAATCATATCCCTCATTGCGGAACCACAGCACGGCTTTCTCCGCCGTCTTCATAGGTGAACTGCTAAAAGCCTTCGGGTGAACAAACATTACATGACCTATCTGCGAAAACCACTCGCCAGTATAAACGACTTCGATATCATCGAATGTCTCACGCAGCGGCTCAAACCACGTCTTAATATGATTGCGACGGTCGTAATGATAGAAACCATCAACGAAGATGTAGTCCAATGCCGTCTCAGGCATAAGCTCCTGAAGGTCTGAATCGAGGTGGTTGGCAAGATATGCTCCGAGGCGAAGCTCATGGTTGCCGTAGTTTGCGATGACCTTCTTCGGTTTTATGTAGTCAATAAGGTCTATAATGTACTGCCGACCCTCAACCAGTTCCTCGATACACGGTATGCGATACGACTTCGAGAATTTGGATATCGACTGACAATCAAATATATCTCCGTTGAGCTGTAGGATGTCTACACGCCCGACATACTTTGAAAATGTCTCTATAGGCTTTGCGAACGGGAAGTGCAGGTCTGATATAGACAGAACCCTCGTCGCTACGCCGCGCTCAGCTATCTCACGTTCATAGTTGCGACCGCGATTGAAAGCGGCAAATTCTTTTCGATAAGCACTCTCGCCGAGCGTCTGACCGCTTTCTGCATTGAGCAACTCGGCTATCTGGTCACAAGTGAGACCATAAATTTTCTTGTTGTCGAAGAGCCGAACGAAGTAGTCAACATAAGACTCTCCGCTCTGCTTCTTAGCGAAGTCTTCCATCAGCGGCTCACCTCCACGGTTCGTGGCGAAGCTTCTTTAGGTAGCGCATCACCTTAAAGCCCTCGGTGCAGTAGTATGTTTTCTTTCGACTGGGAGCGTAGCGGTTCGTTACCGTTATATGCGTTCCCGGAAACTTCTTTCTAATCTTAAAAGCTTCCTCCTGTGAGATTTTAACTATATAAACCATTCCTTTTTATTAATTTGGAGCGAGTTTTCTTACCCCTCTCCTATTGTAACCGCACGGGACGCCCCTAAAATTTGTCGCATAATACGGCTATTTTAAGGGGTCGTTTATCCCGTTTGGGTCGGATTTTAGCCTATTTTTTGTAAATTTTTGCGTGATTTGCTGTCAATTTACGCGAAATATTTATATCGAGTGTATCTCTTTCCATATAGCTCAACATCACCCTCGTCGTCTTCTGCGAGCAGTCCGATAGGTTCTGTACCCGCTTCGAGAACCTCATAGAACGAGGTGTTGGGGTAGCCAAAGAGTATGTTAAATATCTTACGCTGAATCTGAGAATAACGAGGTTCTTCTATCTGACGCAGGAGGTAGACCATATCGCTCTTGGTGAACGACATATTGCCTACATATTCTACGCACTCCTGCCTGATATCGCAACACTGCATCTGTTTGACGGAAGATTCTATGTCCGAAGCATATACACTCTTTATCTCATTTGTCATATCTGTTACGGCATTGATGACGCGGGTGACTTTCTCGTACTGTCTACGATGAACATCTATGTCATTATCCACAAGAGCGGAGAAGGGAAGATACTCCTGCTTCTTTCCTATCTCTTCTCTCTGAGCCCTGTACGAATTAATACAAGTCTGCACATGATCCATGGTCGTCAAATGCTTCTTGTAATTCTTTCGCTTGCGGTCATAGTAACCTTTGCCGATATCCTTCGCCTTGAAGAAGTTGGGTTTAATGGCTCTTCCGTCATCGCCCTCAATCTTATATTTATCACGCAGTCGGCGAAGCTCCTTAGCATTATTGATATTGAACTCTTTCTTTGCTTTGTCGATTTCAATGCCGCTCATAATATTCAAGATACATACATCTTTATATATTTCCTCAATATCACTATAACTGCCGCCACGATTAAGGACATCCCATATGCGGGTATTGAGCTCCTGACTGAGGTTGATGATATCACCTATAAGATTGTTGCTCGTTTTAACATCAAGGTCAACCTGCTCGTCGTGAGTGTATCTGCGTTTTTTCTTAACGGACGAGACATCCGGAACCGCTATCAAAAACTTACCTTCGTTCTTAAGCGCGGCGTTGATAAGGTGAAGATTATCCGTAAGAAGCGAGGTATCTGAATCAAACCTTTGCACCCTCGGTTTCCCGATATTTATTAAGGGAGTAGACTATCTCTTGACGTCGCTACAACGTCCACGGCACTTCCAAAATGCGGATTTTCACCGCATAAGTACAGAGTTCATAGGCGTATCAATAGACTTAGCCCGTATCTCTTAGTCGTTACACCTTCAGTGATATTTCTACCACTGCTTGGCACGGTATTGTCTTGTGAAGAAGATTTTTATATTAAGCCACTTTAAATGTATACCCCCAATAAGGGATGTTGATTTTTATTGATTTACTTATTTTATCCGCCACATAATCGCGGGGCTTATTTTTATTCTCCATTTAGATGTTTACCGTTAGCAGTCGGTGGCTTATTCCGACCACACCCCAGATTTCTGGGTTCACCGTGTTTTTTCACCACGCGTTACCGCGTGGGGCGACCCTCATCGATCGCAACCCGATAATTCGTTTAAGACATTTTCACCAATGCTGTTTATACAGACTATCTCATTCGTCAGATTAAAGTAGCGGTCGATCTCGCTACACTCCACATTCGTCGGAACCCACACATTGCTCATTGAGATATGGGGGCTGCGCGAACCTACGAGCCTCTGCCCGTACCCGAACCTCTTTGTATGTATGTTGCCAACACCCAGCACCGACACGCCGTCGAACTTGCCGATGCTCGCCTGTAACATCTCGATTGGATTGCCAAACAAGGTTTCGTAATTGCCCTCGACAAGCACATGACCGAGCCTAAGATTTTTTGTAAAAGACTTAAGAATATCTATCTTGAAGTCATGATAAAGCTTCGTCTGCGCAAATCTGTCATTGAGACCGAGAAGCTTGTATACAACATCATTCTTCGACTCAGCAGGGGAGATGTCGAATTCGTCTTCTATCGGATATTTGATATGGTAGCGCAGAACTGCGGGGTCTGTTCTGATAGCTGTCATATAGTCAAATGTCTCCTTAAGGAACGCCGCCGTCTCAGCCTTGTCCATCTGCAAGCTGTTGAGAAGCTGATAGTGCGTCTGCACCATGCGTCCGTCAAAGAAGTGAGTTGGCTTATCATACTTAACAACGCCAAAGGTATTGTCGATGTGCTTCATCCAATCGTTTATCGTCCCGAACTTCAGATACTTGATGCTGCTCGGCGTGGTTACTATCTTTATATCTTCCACACGCTTCGCTTTAGTGTAGCCATTTAGCTGACTCACCTCTGTTATGCCGTGGTCGGCAAACCACTGCTGCAAGTTTGTATTAAAGCAACAGCATTTAAAGAAGAGGTTGCGGAGTAGTATCATGCCCTTATCGCTGTATTTGCCCATAGCTGATATATCTATAAGTCCCTGTCCGTCCCAGATAGAGTTGGTTATCTGCTCGTCTTTTTCTTCGGCGATTAGGTGGTCGCCATCTTCGCTGACGGACATAACCCTATCGAAGAATTTGCTCTCGTAGTCGTCTATCACGAGAATGTTCTCGGAGTTTATTTCCAGTATATCAATAATAGAGCTTGACGGCAGAGAGATATATGACTCAAGCGCAGCAAGGTCTACCTCTTCACCCTCGGCGACTTTCAGTCCACACATCTCCCACTTGTGCATACGAGCATACAGCTTCTCGTCAATAAAGAGACACTTGCCAACGCGAGAACTGCCGCTTGACCTCTTCCACCTGACATACCTTACTCCATTACACACAAAGCCGTCATTATACAGTGTCCTGCGCAGCTCCGCTGTGCTCTTCAGCGTCTTAGGTGTTTTGATAAGCGTGTATACGCCACCTTCAAAACCGAAGTATTTACCGAGCACCTCGTCAGATACCGGATATTCCACAGGCTGTCCAAGTATTATTCCCACCAGCTCGCCGTCTTTTATAGCCACGCAGTCATTGAAGTTAAGGTCTGAGTCTTTATATCCAAAGCGAATATACCTGTTTCTGCCGGCTTTATTAAACTCCGCCACCGAGTATTTAAAGGTTACATTTATTACGCGCGAGGTATACTCTTTCTTTCTTCCGTAAAAGCTGAAGTTAGTGCGGCGGTACACTTTTTCATAAACCTCGCGCAGTTTTATCTGATCTAAACTGTAATCGAGCGTGTTGGCATATCGTCTATAATTGACCTTGCCGTCTTTATCCACCAACGAATAACCTGTGTCGGGGTACAGCTCATTTGTTATGTATATATCCTTAGCGTCGATACCCGGTATATATATTGTATTACCTATAGTTAATTCTCCTCATCCATATCCGTATTTATGGCTTGATTTCCATAGTCTATGTAAGCGACCTCATCCCAACTGCCGTGGCAGGGGTAGTCGTTGTCGTCGTTGCCGCAGCGGTTAATCCACGGGCAACCTTCACAAAATCCTCTGTTCAACTTCTTTGTTTAATCCTTTCTTTAAAATGCCGTTCACACCTCTTCCCTAAAATATCAGCCATACTCATTTTCGTTCGAGTTTTGCTGTCTATATATTATAAACTTTGGTTTAAAGTGTCCCGGTAGGGTAGTTTATGCCCCAATACCCGCATTATATAATTCTTTAGCTCTCGCCTGTACCAATTCCCAAAACTTACAATTTTTAATTTTTGTATTCAGAATTCTTTCGATTTTTTCTGGCTCAAGTTGATGTCGGACTCGTATCTCCGAGAAACACGGAGCCCCCGGCATTTTCATAGCCTTATCGTCACTATATTCCCAAAAGTCCGAGCGCCCGGTGTACCTAATATCTATAATATAAAGATGGTTACGGGCAATCTGAATGCCTATTTTGTGATTTATCCAAAAATTGCATTGCATAATTTGGTCGTTAATAGTTTCGCCGCCGCCGTAACGGCACTCCCATTTATCAGCCGTGACTGGTTTTCCGTTAATCAACCAGTCGCCTCCTTTACAGCTTGGCTTGTTGCCATTCCACATATCCTCTGTGTATGTATCAAAAGGAATAGGACAATCCATTAGTTAACTCCCTTCTCACGCGCATACCATAGGTGCGCCGATAAACCCCTTTTCTACAAGCTTCTTATGAAAGAATTGTTTGCCCTGCGGCGTAAAGAGCACCCTTACCGATACGATATCCGACTTAGTGTACCAATCTTTTGTCTCGAACAAACCCTCGTTGCTCTTCTTTGCGTAAGGACGAAGCTGTTTAGCCGGAGTGCGGTATAGGTACTTTTCATCTATCAGAAAGTTAACGAACTTACGCTCAGAGATACCAAGTTCTTTGGCGGTGTCTCGAAGCCCTGTACATTTATTAGGGCTAACAAACGTGTCGTAGAAGTCCGCCTTCGGCTGAGCGACATCGAGCTTTGATTCCAAGACGTTCGTTTTGTCACGCAGCTTAAGAAGCTCTTCTGCAAACGCAAACATGATATTGGGGTCTTTCTGACATTTAGCGAGAAGCTCATCGGTCATGTAGCCGCCCGTCTTACGAATGGCGGGAAGTATATCGTGTGTAACCCAACGCTTGAAAGCTTTGGCTTCGGGCTTGCGACTGCGAAGAATGATTGAATACAGCCCAGCTTCGCTTATACAATTCGTTTTTTGCTTTCTACCGTGGGGGTCGATAATATCTACCCCCGATTTTTCGTCATCATCCAAGGTGCGCAGAGCATCTTTCAAGTTGCTTACCGCGAGAACTCGAAGAATATCGTTGGCTACAAACCACGGTTCGCCGTCAATAGTTATGGTGCGGACTTCTCCAAATTCCTCATTGTTAAATACTGTCAGTTCATTCATTTCATTTTCTCCTTTGTTTATAATTAAAATGTCACGAATAATATGCAATATTCGGGACAAAGGGGAGTCGCATTTGCGTACCCCCCTATATCGTTGTATAGCTATTGCTCATTTTTGAGCGATAGTACCATATCGGCAGTTGAGGGAGGGCGAACGATTTGAACACCCTTACCGGCGGTTACCATCTTCGTGAGGTTGCGAAAATGGTCTGTATCTTTATACTCAAGGTGGGCATATTCCCATTTTGGGAACCCGCTCATTTTTGAGCGAGTTCAACTTAACCTCACTTCTCCGCTCTGTACTTCGCCAACGCCGCCGTCGCCTTGCGTTTCTGTTCTTCGGAAATGATTCGAGCGGCGTTCTTTCTTATAGTAACTGCGGAAGGGATAGCCTTTAGAATCATCCCGCACACAGTGCCGTCGTCATAAACCGTCTGCTCTACAGGTGTCCAGCCTTTACGCAGCGCGGCATTGAAGTCTTTCGGGACGGTGCTGTCCATCGTCCATCCGTCGTCGTCTCTGTATATGTGTGTTTCTCGCTCAGCGATTGATATCTTGTTCGTAATCTTCTTCGTCTTTATCGCCATTCTGAACCCTCTCCATCCAATCTTTTAAAAGTGTCCTCATTCTTCTGCTCGGCACATACAACCATATCTCTTCTCCGCGTCTTATAGCCGATCTCCATATCCACTGCAACATAGTTGAAAGAGCGTACATATCTTGGTCTACCTCTACACCAAATTTCTCATACACACGCCTCTCCGCGACATTCATAAACAGGTTAACGGCGTAGGCGAGATACCTCTTGTTGATATATGAATTAGTAGCCCTCTCGTTGAAGACGACATAACCCTTGGTGTAACCTCTGCCTTTCACCTTGTTGCAAGCGCTCTTATAGGTTCCCCACATACGCTCGTCCGCCTTGCACCCGCGCCATATATTGTTATAGCAGTTAAATATATGGTCTTTTACTGTCTTAAGTTCGCCGTCCTCACCAGCCTTGCGTCTCTGATACCAATTCATAGACAGCGCATGGGGCGGGTCGCCTATATGGTTGAGTTTTGGCGACTCTACTATATGTATAAGGTCTTTAATATGTTTAGTGTATTCCGGCACATAATCAACGTTGTCCGAGAAGCGATAAACGCCGTCCTTTAGCGACACACCTATATATGTATAGGGGATTTTGTAAATCTTCATAAAATAGCAAAGGCTTTGTCCGCCAAATAGATACGTCAGCACAAACACTTCGTCAAATGAGGTTAGAAGCTCAGGGGTTAAAGCCCAGTAGTAGAGCTTTTGCCCCCCTTGACCTTTAACACCAATAACGGCGCGAGACTGAAGCATCTTCATTTCATCAAAGAACTTACCCTCGTCGTACTCTTTGCCAGTGCTCTGATACATTCCATCTCCCGATGTTAAAAAACCAGTAGCCTCAAGCATCTGCATATCGTTTGCTTTAAGCCCACTCTCGACAAGAACCTCCAAGCTCTCATCTATAATGAGGGTATAGCCAAGCTCCTTTACCTTTTTTAGAGTGTCTGTGCTGTAGTTCTTAAAAGCCGCGTGGGTTGTCGTTATGTTGCGCCCCTCGCTTATAAGAGCTGCTGTGTGTTCTGTCTTTCTGAAATGGTATTCGCTCAGTTTGTTGCTCGGCTCAACGAAGTGCAACTCCGGGCAGCCCTCTTTGATACGATTGCTCTCCGCCAGATACGGCGTGATGTAAATGAATTTCTTCTCCTTGTGTTCGTTCATATAGGTAATGGCAGCTTCGGTTTTGCCGGTACCCATAATCGCGTCGCATACTTTTACGCTGATAATAGTTCCTCCTTAGAATTTAATACTTTTTGTAAAAAAAAATGTCTTAAAATGGCTCACAGCCCTTACATATCAAGGCATCTGAGCACCCCCTCTTTATAAAAGCATATTCTGTTATGTGAAGGTCACAAGTCCACTAACGTGTCCTTGTTCGCCACATAATTCCGTCTACGGTAGGCGGGAGGCTACGCTATACCACCTCGGGAGAAGTTCTCTTCGCAAGCTTCGCTAACTTCTCTTCGGAGATACCGCTGACGCCTCCCTCAAACATCTCCGTAGGCGGGTGGAAGGCTTCGCCTTATTTCTAAAGGAAGACTGCATCCTCGGTTCGCTCCATCTTGAGGCGAACTCAGCAAGCCCTTAACTGCGCTGCGCTCCGTTTCCGTTCGCCTTATTAGTGTCGCTCTCCTCGGATTTGTCTTGAAACGGCTTACGCCGTAGCCTATACCACCATGTTATGTATATACCTTACACCCGAGGTTGGCTGATTTACCAAAATCTGAAGGTTTAATTTATGAATAAATTATTAATAGAAGTAGAGGGTAGAAGCTTAGCGCGTAGCGATAAACATAAATAAAAAAAACGCGCCCTTCGGCGCGTAAGACGATCGTACATATATAGAACTTGTAGAAGCTTTCTTCGAAGACGTCAGCCTATACATACCAACCCTATAGGCTTGTACCACGAACGAAAGACCGCTCGTAAGGTAGACTTTAGGGATTTTAGCCTGTACCACATCTTTATCTCGGATGCTCGTAGGGGTGACTTTGTGCGTAGAGCGGGCTTTTACCAGTTTTTTTAAAATTTTAAAAAGCACCAATCTACCTGACCCGTAGAAGATACCCTCTACTATGGGCGGGATTTATGTAGTTCTGAGGGTCTATTTTGACGACGTGTGAGTGGGGTTGATTAACTAAGCGGTTTTTCACGATTATTTTTCTGCTATAGGTTTAAAATAGCCCCCGTGGGGCTATAAATCTATATAGCGGAATGAGTTTGAACCTTGATGAAATTTCTATGCTTGCAGCGAAACTCCCTGTACCCAAGGGTAGAAAATATACATTAAATTTTGCCGTTACTGCTGATACAGTTCTTGACGCAAAACGACTTTCTATGCTATTCGACAAGAATAAGTTTATTGTTAAAATAACGCCCATTCATGAAACAAAATCTGCGATAACGAACGGTTTTGACGTTACGACTTCTTACACCGATTACGATGTATACAGGAAGTTTGAACAGCCGTTGGTT
>ERZ779671.1206-NODE-1206-length-11508-cov-3.097442_pt1 | contig 11508 bp, 9 predicted proteins | sample MGYA00511074_ERZ779671 | MGnify/ENA primary metagenome ERZ779671 (study PRJEB29588, sample SAMEA2158454) | human gut metagenome | biome: human gut; feature: human-associated habitat; material: faeces | place: Denmark | collected 2008/2010 ... | reverse complement strand
GATGTCGGTGGTGGTTCCAAAGGTACGGTCACCGTCCTTCGCCAGAATGGATACTCCGGGGAGGCTTTCCCCGGTATTATCGTTTACAGTGCCTGTGACGCTGACTTGTGCGTACAAATTGAGCGAGCACATGCATAGACAGAATACTATTATTTGAATCGGTCTCATGTATTAAAATTTTAGAGGTTGAACGAAAAATATATTTTAGTTCAGGCAATTCTCTTCTCCTTTTTCACTCCGTGAGAAGTAGAAAAAGAAAGCGTTTATTAATAAGAGTGAGGAGCCGGTTAATTGGCTCCGGAGATGATAATTGCTCCTAAACCGGATATAAACAGAACGAACATGCAAGCCAGAAGAATATTTACCGCGCGGGAAGAACCTTTGAATTCCTTCCAGATAAATATGCCCCACAGGGCTGCGATCATGGGCGCTCCTTGTCCTAATGCGTAAGAAATAGCTGCACCGGCTTTTCCTGCTGCAATATAACTGAGAGCCGTACCCAATCCCCAAATAGCTCCTCCCAGCACTCCAACCATGTGTGTGCTGAACTTGCCTTGGAAATACTCCTTATAGCTCACGGGAGTACCTACAAACGGTTTTTTCATCACGATGGTATTGATAATGAAATTACTTATGAAGATACCTATTGCGAATATAAAGAATGCTGAATACGGAGTAGCCATTGTGGGGGTAGGTGACTCAAAATTGTTCAAGTCCATGGCGGCAGCAACAAACCGATAGAAGAAAGACATCAGTATACCGGCTATAATGGCAATGATAATCCCTTTCTTATTGATGCTGCTTCCTTTCTGATTCATCTTTCCGGCAGCTATGGCATTAAATATGATAGCCAATACGACGAGTGCCACACCACTGAACAGGATTACTGCATCGCCTTTAGGTTCACCGAAATAATTGACGAAAACACCTAATACCAAGGCTATGCCGACTCCTAACGGGAATGCTACCGTAAGCCCTGCCATAGAGACGGAAGCTGATAAAAGGATGTTGGACAGATTGAATATGACGCCCCCTGCAAAAGCACTTGCATAGTTCTCCATACTGATCTGCTTCAAATCTTCAACAAAACCGCGTCCGGCATCTCCCGTGCTGCCCAGGGTGAAACCTAAGAGGAGAGAGAAGGCAAGGATACCGATTACGTAATCCCAGTAGAACAATTCGTAACGCCAGGTTTTCCCGGCAAGTTTCTGTGTATTACCCCACGAACCCCAACAGAGCATCGTGACAACGCAGAAAATAACTGCTAATGAATAACTGTCGACTATAAACATGGTATTAGATTTTAAAATTACTATTTATAAAACATCAATTTCTTTACGATAGGGTAGGGAGGGCTGGGCTCCCATTCGGGTCACAGTGATGGACGCACATTTATTTGCGAATTTAACTGCATCCAACACATTTACATCTTCGGATAAAGCAACGCACAATGCACCACAGAAAGTATCTCCCGCTGCTGTTGTGTCTACGGCTTTGACTTTGGGTACGGGTACTTCATGGAATGTATCTTTTTCTTTGATCAATGCTCCTTTGGAACCAAGGGTGATAACTACGATGTCCACTCCTTTGGCACTGATGATATCCGCAGCCTTGCGTGCGCTTTCCCAATCGGTTACTTTGATACCTGAGAGGATTTCAGCTTCCGTCTCATTGGGGATAATCATGTACAGGTTCTGTAGTAGTTTATTGGAGAGTGCGCGGGCAGGTGCAGGGTTCAGTATCACCTTGATGCCTTGTTCGCTGGCTATCTGGGCGGCATACTCCACTGTTTCAATAGGGATTTCCAATTGCATCAGCAGGATATCGCCTTTTTCTATGGTAGGCTGTGCCTTCCGGATGTCTTCGGGACTCAATGAGCCATTGGCTCCGGAAGCGATGGCAATGCTGTTTTCTCCGTTCATATCCACCATAATTAATGCTACGCCCGAGGGGAGTGTGGGGTCTGAATAGATATTCTCAACATGGATACCTTCGTCTTCGTACTGTTCTATGGAACGTTTGCCGAACAAGTCATTTCCGGTTTTAGCTATGAAATGCACATTTCCTTTCAATCTGGCAGCGGCTACAGCCTGGGTGGCTCCAGGATTCATCATGAAACTACCGCCTATGATTGTTTCTCCTGGTACAGGAAGACGGTCAGCTTTGATGACCATATCCGTATTACAACTGCCTATTACAATGATATTTTTGCTCATGGTTACTTTATTAGTTTTAAGATTGAATAATTGAATATTGGATACTGTGCTTTCTTTTTCTATTCCAAAAGTATGCGATACTTAGTACATAAGCAAACAAAAAACAATGATTTTTAATACTGGTAAAATGAATATAATTATAAATTGATACATTTAAATAGTTGATATATAAATATATAATAAATGGTTATTTGTGATGATTATGATATTAGTAATATTGATAAAGCCTATATTATTCCGTGAAAATATTGCTTGCTTTCATTTTTTTCTCTACCTTGCTATCGTAAAAGATGTGTATCTAAAAAAATCTGCTAATACTATGCTAAAGTCCGAATCCCTCATTCAGCTGATTAATAATCTCACTAAACAGGAGAAGAAAGAATTCTCCCTGTATATCTCTAATAAACCGGAGAAGGATTATATCTTTCTTTTCAGGTTGATTGATGACAAGAAGATAAGTGATCCCGAAGAATTGAAGATGGCTTTTCTGGCGGCCAAACCTGCTTCTTCATTCAATACGGTAGTCATTTATTTATTTGATTTGTTGATAGACATATTGACCCGGTTGCGGACAGAACAGGATAGTTATTATCTCTTGTTCAATGAATTGCTGCACGCAAGGGTTTTGTATGAGAAATCCATGTATCAGGAATGCTTCCAAGTATTGAAAAAGGTAAAAGAGAAAGCGGTGTATTATGAGAATCACTTTGCGTTGCTAGTAGCGCAAAGGCTGGAACTGAACTATCTTCTGACATTGGATTTTGAAGATATGGATGAACAGAAGCTGCTGAATAAGCAATATAAGATGAATAATACATTGAAAAGTATCCGCCAACTGAATGAGCAGTCTTCACTGTACGAGTTGTTGAAGTATAGAATGATAAACAGAGGGGCTTCACGGTCACTTGAGGAAACTCAGAAATTGGATGACTTGGTAACCAGTGAAATCAGTATTGTAGCAAGTGCAGGCGTTGAGAACTTTGAAATAAAAAAGAATCATCAGCTATTCCAGGCGAATTACTTTATCACAGTAGGGGATTACAAGGCGGCATTTAACTCGTTTGTAGAATTGAATAAGCTCTTTGAAGAGAACAGCCATTTATGGAATAATCCTCCGGTCTATTACCTGATGACGGTGGAAGGTATGCTGGAAAGTCTGCGTATCATGCACAATTATGAGGGCATGAATTACTTCATTGAAAAGCTGACTAAGCTGTCTTCGCCATCATCCAGTTTCCAGCTGAATGTTACGTATGTGATCTTTATCTATCGGTTGTTTTCGTTTATTGATGCAGGTGATTTCGATAAAGCAGGAATGTGGATTGCTGAACATCAAGCCTCGTTGATTGATAAGATGTTATTGCTGAAGGAGCAACAACAGGCGGAAATGTCATTGTATATTGCTCTGATCCATTTGGGAAATGGGGAGTATAGGAAAGCCCGGAAGCGGCTGAGTGCAACTATTGGTAGAGGTCATCTATATTCTCTTCCGTTGTTTCGTACCATTAGGATCGTGAATGTGATGATTCATTATGAATTGGGGGATGTAGACTATATTCAGTCTGAAATTCGCTCTATCAAGCGGGAAATGTCCAAAAACAAGGGATATAATCTGAAGGTGGAATCTTTTTTGCTTAAGTTCCTGAATTATTCTTTCGCTGATACGAATCGGAAAAAGCGTGCGGAGATATGGGAAAGTATGGCGGAAGAAGTCCATGCCTTGTATGCAGATAAATATGAAACTCAGATTCTGCGTAAGTTCGATTTTGTGGCATGGGTTGAGGCTAAGATATTTGAGGTGCCTCTGAGTGATATTCTGAAGCGGGAACACGCTTCAAAGAGTAAATGGCAGCATAAATAGTATGAATGAGGATGTACAAATCTTATTTTGATACATCCTCATTCATGTTATTTCTATGCCTTCTTCTTTCCGTAGAAGAACATGAAGTACACGCCTATAATCACGAACGGAACGCTGAGCCATTGCCCCATATTCAGTGACATGCTATTCTCGAAATCTACCTGGTTCTCTTTCAGGAATTCCACGAAGAAACGGAATACGAATATCTCTGTGAGGCACAAGCCGAAGAAAAAGCCGCGATGTAACTTCTTACCATAATTCTTATACAAGAAAATCATGATCAGGAAGAATATGAAATAAGCGATGGCCTCGTAAAGCTGTGCCGGATGACGGGGGAGCATATCTACCCGTTCGAATACGAAAGCCCAGGGTACATCGGTTGCTTTACCTATGATTTCGGAGTTCATGAGATTGGCAAGACGGATGCAGCAGGCGCAGATAGGCGTTGCTACGGCTATCATGTCCAGCACATCCATATAGTGCATTTTCATCTTACGGCAGTACATCCACAGAGCTATCATCAGGCCCAGTGTGCCGCCATGACTGGCAAGACCTGCATATCCGGTCCATTTCCAACCACCTTCGGCCGGGAATTGTATAGGCAGTATCATTTCCCAGAAATGATGCAGGTAATATTCCGGTTGATAGAACAGGCAGTGCCCTAATCGCGCTCCGATGAGAATACCGAAGAAGCAATAGAAGAACAGTGGTTCGAACTTGTCGTCACCGATTTTTTTGTCTTTATACTGGTAACGGACTACAAAATAGGAGCATGCGATGCCAATGACCCACAACAGGCCGTAGTAGCGTACGGGGATATGGCCAAACAGGTTGAATAATTCGGGATTCGGATCCCAATTAATGGTTAGTAATGATAACATAGTGATATCTATTTAGATTGTTTATTGTTTTGGTTTTATAAAGCCGATAGGGTTTCTGGGACTCTCCGCCAGTCTTTTCTGGGCTTGCAGCTCGGCAAGAGTCCGGTTGATTAGCTCTAGTTGCACACGGGTATCTTCGTTGATGTCGTTGTAGCCGGTGAAGACTTCTTCGATGTAGGATTTGAGTTCTCTCAATTCGTTTTGCAGCTCGGATACTCTGTCAACTGGCGGATTAGCTATAAATCGGCGGACGGCGACGAAAGCACGCATGATATTGATGTTGACCTCGATGGCTAATTCAGAGTTCAGAATACTGCTGAGCATCGAGACTCCTAATTCAGTAAATGCGTATGGCAGTTTTTTTGGCCAACTTGAAGTCGCAAATTGCGACTTCAAGTTTTGCCATTCTTCTGTAGTCAATTGAAACATGAAATCTTCAGGAAATCTTTTTAAGTTTCTTTTTACAGACTCATTTAGTCTTTTTACTTCTACTTGATAAAGTCCAGCCAAGTCCTTGTCTATCATTACTTGCTGACCTCTTATTTCGTATATCTTACTTTGTATGATTACGGTCAATTCCATATTTATCATTTTCTTTATGTTATCTCAAATTGTGATGAGTTTAAGGTATCGCTTCTGACTTTTAAAGACTTTTACATCGTTCAAGGTCACAAATCGTGATCTTGAAGATTGCTATTTGAACTTCTCCGCCACCATCCTGTACGTCGGAATATCAATTCCCTGTTCTTCTGCGGCAGCAATCATATCAAAGAGCAATCCTTGCACTTCACTTTCGTGTCCCTTAGCCATATCCTTCTGCATGGAAGCGGTGCTTTCCGGGTCCAGTTTATCGATAACTTTGAGATTATATTCTACAATGTCTTCCTTGAATTCAATGCCGAGTTTTGCACCCAGTGCGGCACTTTCGCGGGACAACCCGATAAACGTATCGCGCACCTCTCCGGGTTTCTGTACTTCGCCCATAGGCACATCGTAATAAGCTCCGGTGACAGCCATAGCAGAGATGAAAGACCACTTCACGAAAGTGTCCCGGTTGATGTCGGAGGATATCTCGGCTTTGATGCCGCTTTCCTGCAAATCGCGTTGCACGGCTTCCAATGTTTCACGGGAAACAATCGTGCTGCGGTGTGCTCCGTAGACGAGCCGGAAAATCTTTCCCATCTGCGTGATTTCTCCCCGTCCGGATACGAATCCTACGATGTAGATGCAGCCGTCGAGCACCGTGACGCCGGGGACCAACCGCTGGATACGGGGACCGGTTCCGTAAACATTCAGGATGGGGATTACCACTGTACGCTCGTGTGAGGCACGTTTGATGAGTTCCGTAATGGAGTCTACGGAATAACCTTTGACGCAGACGAAGATAACATCCGCTTTGCCTTGGAATTCTTCTGCGGTAAATGCCGCCACTTTCAGACAATGTTCACCTTTCAAATCGGAGTGCAGTTGCAGACCGTTCCCGCGTATGGCGGCAAGGTGTTCGCCACGTGCAATGCAAGTGACGTCTTTGCCGGATAATGAAAGAAAGGCGGCGATGCTTCCGCCTACGCCGCCGGTACCTGCTATGAGGTATTTCAGATTACTGTTTGCCATTTGTTGTGTATGGTTTATTGAACGTAGTTTTCCTTTTCCATATAGTAAAGCCCTTCGCCCCGGTCACCGTTTTCCATGTCTTCCAGCTCTACTTTGAAGATACGGTAAGGGAAGGTCTTTTTTGGGATGCTTGGGCATGTCTACTGTCAATAGATAGGCGTTGCCATATTCGTTGCTGTCGAAATATTCTTTTATTTCCTGCTTCATCAGCACGGGGACTTTCTCGCCGTCTATCCAGACGGTGACTTTCAGTTGCCCGGGGCGGGGAGCCATCTGGCATTCTCTGGCTTCTTTGTTTTGTTCTTGTTGCTCAATGTCACTCAGGTTTTCACCGTGTACCAATGACTCGGGCTTTGTTTCTTTCATCCATTGGTAGGTACGTGTCAAGCTCATGGGACGGACGTATATCTGATAAGTAGGCATGGCTCCGGGGATGCAGAAAGCACGCAGGCCATAAGCTTCCATACGATGATAACGTATGTCGAGTGTAGTGTCGCGGTCGGCGATGAAATCCCAGGCCCAGAACTCCAGGCGGTGTTCAGTCTCGGGCAGCCCGCTTTTCATGGCAATGTGCGCATAGGAGGGCAGATAAATAGAGGCTGCACTTTGATATTTCCCTTTGGGTATACGGGCCGTGTAATGCCCGTCTTTGTCGGTTATGGCTTCTATGATGTCATTGAACTGCGGGTTTTGCCACCAGACACTGGCACTGTCTATCGGCTGTCCGTTGTAATCAGTCACCCGTCCGTGAATGGTTACTGAGTCTTGCTGTTGTGCATAAACGGCAGTACAGGACAATAAGAATAAAAGGAAGATAATCTGTTTCACAGTATTGTTATTGTATGGAGTTTATTAGAAAATGGCAATGTACTTTCTTTGTACATTGCCATCTGGAATGAATATCATTACACATTGAACCTGAAGTGCATGATGTCCCCATCCTGCACCACATACTCCTTGCCTTCCACACCCAACTTTCCGGCTTCGCGCACGGCTGCTTCGCTGCCATACTTGATATAATCCTCATACTTGATGACCTCTGCCCGGATAAACCCTTTCTCGAAATCCGTATGGATAACGCCGGCGCATTGCGGTGCTTTCCATCCCTTGCGATAGGTCCATGCCTTTACTTCCATCTCTCCGGCAGTGATGAAGGTTTCGAGGTTCAGCAGGCTGTAGATAGCTTTAATCAAACGGTTGCAACCGCTCTCTTTCAGTCCCAGGTCTTCGAGGAACATCTGTTTTTCCTCGTATGTCTCCAGTTCGGCAATGTCGGCCTCGGTCTGGGCGGAGATGATGATGAGTTCCGCATCCTCACCCTTGATGGCTTCACGCACCTGCTCTACGTACTGGTTGCCGCTGGCGGCACTGACGTCATCCACGTTGCAGACGTAGAGCACGGGTTTGGTGGTGAGCAGGAACATCTGCTTGGCACATTGTTCCTCGTCGTCGTTCTGTGGGATGACGGTGCGGGCGCTTTGTCCTTGTTCCAGGGCATCCTTGTAGCGGAGCAGGAGTTCGTACTCTATCTTTGCCGCCTTGTCGCCACCCACTTTGGCAATCTTCTCTACACGCTTGATGCGGTTTTCCACCGTGTCGAGGTCCTTCAGTTGCAGCTCTGTGTCGATGATTTCCTTGTCGCGCACGGGGTTCACCGAACCGTCCACGTGGACGATGTTGCCGTTGTCGAAGCAGCGCAGCACGTGAATGATGGCGTCGCACTCGCGGATGTTGCCCAAGAACTGGTTGCCGAGTCCTTCACCTTTGCTGGCGCCCTTCACCAGTCCGGCAATGTCTACGATGTCGCACACGGCAGGTACGATACGCCCCGGGTGAACCAGCTCGGCGAGCTTCGTCAGTCGTTCGTCGGGTACGGACACTTGTCCCATTTGGGCGTCGATTGTACAGAACGGGAAGTTTGCCGCTTGTGCCTTTGCGCTGCTCAAGCAGTTGAAAAGAGTGGATTTTCCTACGTTGGGAAGGCCCACGATACCAGCTTTTAATGCCATAGTGTTATCTTGTTTTTTTAGTTATTGTTCAGTTAATTGGATGCAAAGATAGTGCAAACCGAATGCAGAATAAAATGAACTCGTTCATTTTTTATGCTGAGGTGCAGCCTATCTTCGCTTTTTTAAGCAAAGATAGTGCAAACCGGACAAACTTATTGAAAAATAGCTGATTTTTGCATACACCAACGAAGAAAGGAGGAGATGGGAGAGCCGCCGGAACGGTATTTAGAAATTCGTATTGAACGTGTTAATTTGCATTAAAAGCATGACGATGAAACGATAAATTGATAGTTTTGTCGCAATTATAATTTAAGTATCATTCTATAAATCAATGCGATTATGAAAAACAAAGTAAGAAAAATTCTGATGATTTTCTCATGTCTCATCGGTCTGTCTTTTACATTATCTGCACAGAATCCTTATCTGCCGCTTTGGGAATTTATTCCTGATGGTGAGCCCTATGTGTTTGAGGATCCTGACTGTCCCGGCAAGTACCGTGTCTATATTTATGGTTCGCACGATAATCTCAAGTGGATGTATTGCGGACGTGACCAAGTGGTGTGGTCGGCACCCGTAGAGGACTTGACCCGTTGGAGATATGACGGCGTGATATTTAAAGTCAATGAGTCGCCCGAGCTGTATAAACTGAATGCTGATGGAACCGACGACGTGCTTTTTGCCCCTGACGTGACAGTAACTACCGATGCCGATGGTAAGAAAACTTATTACCTCTTTCCGAATAATCAAGGTAGTGGACGCAATTCCATGATTGCCAAAAGCGACCGTCCCGATGGTCCGTTTACAGTATGCAATTGGAACAAGGAACGTCCTCGTGAGACTTTCGGCTGTTTGGGATTCGACCCCGCAGTGTTTGTTGATGATGATGGACGCGTGTATGGTTATTGGGGATTTGGCATTTCGCATGGCGCGGAGTTGGACCCTGCTACCATGTGCACGGTAAAGCCCGGTACCGAAGTGGTGGAGAACATGATTTCGGGCTATCGGCAGGAAGGTATATTCCGCTTCTTTGAGGCATCTTCTATCCGCAAGATTGAGGATAAATATGTGTTTATCTATAGCCGTACTACCGCTGAGGGTGAAGATGGCCTGCCCAACGCCAGCAACTATACGTTGGCCTATGCCTACAGCGAGCATCCCTTGGGCCCGTGGACCTATGGTGGGACAATCATCGATGCGCGGGCGCGCGAATATGATGAAAAAGGCAATGTGATAGCTTCGGCCATGCCCGGTGGAAATACGCATGGCAGTATCTGCAAGATAGGTGAGCAATGGTACGTGTTCTATCATCGCCAGATAGGTACCGATTGCTATGCACGCCAAGCTATGGTGTCGGCCATTGATGTAAAGGTGGAAAAAGGAAAAGGCGGGAAAGTCGTGATTTCACGCGGAGAGTTCAACTCTGAAGGTTTCCTTCTTGAAGGGCTCAATCCTATGCAGCGCATCTCGGCCGGGCTGGCTTGTTGGCACACCAATCCCGGAGGAATCAAAGAGGTCTATCCCCATTATGTGTATACGGGGTCTTATATCCGGCCTGTGTACCGGGATAATAATCCCTATGCCGGCGATAACAACCACAAAATCCCGTTCGCTCCGGTGGTGAATAACACAAGTGGGTCGATTGTAGGATATAAATACCTGAATATGAATGCCGTTCCGCGAGATAAGTCTTTGCAGATGCAGTTAAGGTTGAAGGCTGAAGATACCGACGGACGCATCCGCATCATGCTGGGTAGCCCTTGGACAACAAAAGGCGGTGTAGAGATAGGACTTGTGAATGTGAAGGCTGGCAGCACTTGCAGGGAGTTCTATGCTTCGCTCTCTATTCCGGCAAAGCTGCATAAGGGAAAGCAGCCGCTCTTCTTTGTCTTCGAATCAGAAACCGAAGGCCAGTCCATCTGTGAGTTTTATGATTTCCTCATGTTGGCACGCCCATAAGTCTTTATACTTATGGAGGCGGATACTTATCTTGTGAGACCTTCTAAATAGAGCTATTGTATTAGTTCACAGTACTGAACACTTTGTTACATCCCGTCGGAACAGATTGTTTCTCTTGTATGAAACGACTTGTTTCGACGGGATAAAACGATTTGTTCCGTTATAGGAAACACTTTGTTTCCTTATAGAGAACACTCTGTTCCATTATAGGAAACAAACCGTTTCCATAGTCGGAAATGAAATGGGGCATATGCTTCATTGATACCGCTATTACTTTTCCTCCTCGAATATTCGGTTGAAAACTTGCCGCAGCTGTCCTTCGTCTGCGATAATGGCTTGGAGCTTCTTCAGCTGTTCCGCATTCTTGCCCTCGGGAAACCAGAGCTTCAGATAACCGCCGGGTGCATATTTTGCCATGAGATGCTGATGGAACCGCTGGTAGTGCCACTCCTTGTCGGCGGCAGGATTCTGTTTCAATCCGTACTGCACGGTGCGGCGCAGGGTGATGTCCGGGTCGATGATACGGTCCGCTTCGGCAACAATCTTGCCGTAGATGCTACGAGGTTCGTGGTCTGTAGAGGCCCGGTGGTCCTCTACGGCTTCTTTCATGAGGAGGATTTCCGTGTCGGAGAACCATTGCCGCAGGGTGGAGTCCGCCATCAGTATCTCGCCGGAGACAAGGTGGTGGGTGGCGCGGTCGCGGCACAGTCCCGTGTCATGGTAGGCGGCAATGACGTATGCCAGGCGTTCGTCCGCTTCGGGATATTGCCGGGCGAGGGCAAGGCTTTCTTCGATGACGGTGCGGACGTGTGAGAGGTTGTGTGCCTTGTCAAACTCCTTGTACCGGGGAATGATTGCTGTCTCGATGTAGGTAATGAGGGTCTCGGGTATCATGTGGCATTCCTTTTTAGGAGGCGAAGATATAATAAAAGAGCCGGAATGTGCGAATCATTCCGGCTCTTTTATGAAAT
>ERZ779671.1201-NODE-1201-length-11528-cov-2.177634_pt1 | contig 11528 bp, 9 predicted proteins | sample MGYA00511074_ERZ779671 | MGnify/ENA primary metagenome ERZ779671 (study PRJEB29588, sample SAMEA2158454) | human gut metagenome | biome: human gut; feature: human-associated habitat; material: faeces | place: Denmark | collected 2008/2010 ... | reverse complement strand
CCGTGATCCGAAGATGTTCAACTGCGACATGGTTCTCTACTACCTGCAGCACTACATTAATGGAGGCAAAGCGCCCGAACAGATGATTGATCCCAACACCCGCACGGATTACAACAAGATGAAGAAGCTCATTCAGTTGGATCATCTGGATGGTGACCGTAAAGGGGTACTCCGGAAGATTACTGAAGAGGGGGAAATTGTTGCAAATCTGATAACGACTTTCCCTGCCAGTCAGATTACAGATCCAGATATGTTTCCCAGTCTGCTGTTCTACTATGGTATGCTGACCATTACAGCAACACGGGGAGAGCGCTTGGTACTAAGTATCCCCAATAACAATGTGCGTAAGCAATATTACGAGTATCTTTTGGAAGATTATCAGGCAAAGAATAAGGAATATATCAATTTAAATAATTTGAGGGATTTGTTCTATGACATGTCTTATGACGGTAAATGGCGCGAAGCCCTTGAATTCATTGCTCATGCCTACAAGGACAATTCTTCTGTACGCAGTATGATTGAGGGCGAACGAAATATACAAGGCTTCTTTACTGCCTATCTTAGTGTGAGTGCCTATTATCTGGTTGCTCCTGAAGTGGAATTGAACCATGGCTTTTGCGATATGTTTTTGATGCCCGACCTGCAACGCTATAGCGGGGTGGCGCACAGTTATATTCTGGAACTGAAATATCTGCCATCGAAAGAGTATGAAACAAAAGCTCCTGCCCAGTGGCAGGAAGCTGTTGATCAGATACATCGTTATGCTGAGGCCCCGAGGGTACAACAACTCATTCAAGGCACAAGATTGCATTGTATAGTAATGCAATTCAGCGGATGGGAATTGGCAAAGATGGAGGAGGTATAGAAAAAATATTTAGATTCATTCAAAAAAAGAGAGAGCTTATATTTTCATAAGCTCTCTCCAACCAGTTACTTCGAATGTGATGTATTCTGTGACTATCTGTTCCAAATCTTCTGTCCCGACTCGATGCATGATCAATTCCTCAAACATGGTGAACATCCATGCCGTGTGCAGGTGGATAGAAAAGTCGGTTACATTGATATTCATTTGCGGATGTTTTTTTTTCATATCTCTGAAGTACTCTTTCACAAGTGATGTGGAGCGTTCGGTGAAGTTCTCCTTGAAGTTTTCCAGTGAAGAACCCTGTGCATGGAAAAATAGCAATACCAACAATTTGCGATGCTTTTGTATCAATGTTATGTACTCTTCTATCACATATCGTAGGTATTCTGTGGAATACATCTCCATGATATCTGCTCCATAACGACCGTGATGTTCGTGCAGCATTCTTTCGAATGCACTGATTACAGGCCGTACCACCGTACAGAAAATATCATCCTTACTTTTGAAGTAGTTATAGATATTGCTCAACCCTACCTGTGCTTCTTGCGCAATTTCACGCATGGAAGCCTTTGGAAAGCCGTTTTCAAGGAATACCTTTTCGGCAGCTTTCAAAATTTCTTTTTGTATGTCATCTTTAGAGTATTGCATAAGTTTTATTTCTCGACTGCAAAGTAGGGGAGAATCCGCGTTTTCTGAAATACCCATTAATGATGGTTTTTGGTTAGATTTTTATAAAAATCACAATTATTGGGTATTGCCAAGGTCGCTGAAAGCATGCAACTTTGCGCGTATAATCTAACTATAAACTACTATATGGTGAAACTAACCAATCATAAAAAGGCAATTGACAGACCTTTAAGTTGTAAGAGATGGGGAATAATAGCTATTATTATTATTATTTTTGCAGGTAGCTTATCTTTTTTACTGTACTCTTACTTTTCGCATGATGCTGATAATCCTCAGTGTAACTGTTTGCTATGTATGCTTAATCATGTTCCTGAAGAGGGAGAGTACATTTATAACCGCTATTTGATATTTATTAGTTTTATCTGGATTGCTGTGATCTTTGCGGCTGTCTTTTTAGTGAATTACTGCTTTGTAAAAAAGAACAAAAAGAAATAGTGTTCGTTTAAGTACCTACTTATTATTATTTTTAATAACACAATACTCATATTTGGGTATTGCCCGCCTTTTTAACTCCCTCTACTTTTGCGCCAACAAAATTTAAGATAAAAGATGAAAAAATTAACTTGCTTATTCGCCTTAGGTTTCTTGCTTTTTAACAATACTTTACGGGCTAATGAACCTGAAAAAGTAACCTCAACAGAAGAGGTATCTGAAACTACGGCAAAGAAAGAGAGAATAAAACAGGTAACAAAAGATGACGACTACGAAAAGTTCCGTTTCGGTGGATACGGAGAGATGGTAGCAAAGTTTATGAATTACGGAACGAATCGTTTCTATGGTGGGGTCGATAACAGTGATCACCGCAATACCATTGCGATTCCTCGTTTTGTGTTGGCTTTTGACTACAAGTTTAATTCCAAGTGGATACTGGGTGCTGAGATAGAGTTTGAAGCAGGAGGTGTAGGTATTGAAACAGAACTTGAGAATTCAGAAAACGGTGAGTATGAGACAGAAATGGAAAAGGGTGGAGAAGTCGCTCTTGAGCAGTTTCACATTACCCGTCTGATACATTCGGCTTTCAATGTTCGTGCCGGTCATTTGATTGTACCTATGGGATTGACCAATGCACACCATGAGCCTATCAACTTCTTTGGAACATCTCGTCCTGAGGGTGAAACCACAATTATTCCTTCTACCTGGCATGAGACAGGATTGGAATTCTTCGGTTCTTTTGGTAAAGGATATGCGCGCTTTGATTATCAGGCAATGATTGTTGCCGGCTTGAATGCTGATGGATTTGGTCGTGATAATTGGGTTGCTGGTGGTAAGCAGGGACTCTTTGAACAAGATAACTTTACTTCGCCTGCTTATGTAGCACGTCTGGACTATAAAGGGGTATCGGGGTTGCGTGCAGGTGTTGCTTTTTACTATTGTAATGACGTGACGGCCAATGCTGATAAGAATTATAAGTATAGCAGTGTAGGTCGCTCATCAGTGAAAATCTACTCTGCCGATGCACAGTATAAAAATAAATATGTTACCGCTCGTGGTAATATCATTTATGGTGATTTAGAGAATTCTTCCAAGATCAGCAAGGTTACTCTTTCCAATAACTCCAATTATTATCATGGTGCTATGCGTAATGTAGCTAAGAATGCCCTGTGCTATGGCTTGGAGGCTGGTCTTAACCTGAGTGCTTTCTTCTCGCAGAAGAAATGTCCGGTTATTTATCCTTATGCCCGTTATGAATACTACAACCCGCAGGAAGAGGCAGAAGGTTCTGCTACAATGGAGAAGCGCTGTCAGGTAAGCAAATGGACGGCAGGAGTTAACTGGTTTGCATTGCCGAATCTGGTTGTAAAGGCCGATTATACTACCCGTCATATTGGTACGAACAAGGTATTTGGATCGACTAAATATAACAATGAAAATGAATTTGCTATCGGTATAGCTTATGTCGGTTGGTTTACCAAGAGATAGTTCAAATAGGTATTTATAATTAATTTAATGTTTAAGTAATATGAAAAAGTTTTTTTATTTGTCGGCTCTTTCATTGGGCATGATGTGTTCCATTACGGCTTGTAGTGATGATGACACTACGACTATAGATGCTAAGAATCTTGACTATACGGCAGAGAATGCAAGTAGTTGGGGAAATTACATGCGAGTAGTTGCACAATTGTTGGTGAATGATGCTACTGCTCTTTATGATGACTGGGCGGTTAAATACAACGAAGGTGGAAGTTATGCAGATTTCTTTAAGAATCAGGATGCTTTGACGAGCGTTGAGCAGTTGATTGATGGCTGTGTAGACATTGCCAATGAAGTAGGTACTGCCAAAATTGGTGACCCTTACGATCTTTTCATACATAATAATGAAGAAAAGGCTTTGTATGCTGTAGAGTCATGGTATAGCTGGCATTCTCGTGAAGACTATCGTAACAATATCTATTCTATTCGCAATGCTTATTACGGAACACGTACAGGGGCTATTAGCGAGTTATCTCTCTCAAAAGCAGTAGCTGCAGTAAATGCTAATCTTGATACTGAAGTAAAAAAAGCGATTGATGACGCAGCAGCAGCAATTTGGGCTATCCCGAGTCCTTTCCGCAACAATATCAATAGCCCGGAAGCAGTAAGTGCTATGGAAGCTTGTGCCACTTTAGAGGGAGTACTCAAGGGTAGTTTGAAGAGTTGTATCGAAGGTATTGATAAAACAGTGTTGGCTGAAGTCGTAAAAAATTATGTGGATGTAGTTGTATTACCTACTTACTCTGATTTGAAAGCGGGAAATCAGGCTCTTTTCGATGCTGTTGAGACATTCCGTACTTCTCCCAGCAATGCTAACTTCAAGGCTTGCGCCACAGCATGGCTTGCTGCTCGTACACCGTGGGAAACCAGTGAGGCATTCCTTTTTGGTCCGGTTGCCGACAAAGGTCTTGACCCCAATATGGATAGTTGGCCGCTTGACCAGGATGGTATCGTACAGATACTGACTTCCGGTAACTATTCAGACTTGAACTGGGATGGTGACTATGATGAAGAAGATGATAAAATTGCCGGTGCACAAGCTTTGCGTGGTTACCACACTTTGGAATATTTGATCTTCAAAGATGGCGAAGCCCGTACCATTCAGTAAGATTTTTACTTGTTAGAAATCAGATTTTGCGGAAACAGTGGGATAATGAATATTCTGTTGTTTCCGCAACATCTGCGTTAAAAAGATAAATGTTAGTTACGTATTTTGCAATAATAATTCAATAACGAATGAATGGCTTATTAAAATACTCATTTCCAATCTGTTTTTCGCTTCTGGCGCTGTTCGCTTGCGAAAATGATGGAATTGATGTGGATGATATAGAAGTACCTGCCGGCTTTGCCCTCTCTGCCGGTACTGCTACCAACTTCCTGACTTCCTCTTATGCTTATGACAGGTCGGCTGACTGGATAACAGGGGCATACGATAAACGTTTCACCCGTGGTGACAAATTGTATGATGATATCCGCACCAGTAGTAATGGAATAGGTGGAGGACTGGGACCGGTTTATGCCGGTTATTCTGGTGGTAGCTGTCACCGAAATGCCGGACGTACGCAACCTACTTTGTGGAGCGAAGGTGGTTCCGGTAGCTCTGGCTTTTCGTCTATGTTGGTTTATATTAGTCGTAAGAATGGAGCTTTCTTTCAGGATTATGGACGTGTGCTTCATGATCAGGCTATTTATGGTGTGAAGCCCGAGGGAAAACTGAAAGTGGAATATACCTATGAGACTTTCCAGTTCCCTGATGGTGAGACGTATGAACTTTGCAAACCCAATTATTCTATTTATGAATGGTATGCGGACAGCATCAAACCCGAAGACCTGTTCTGTACGGTGCGTATTCCTCTGCGCCACGTAGGTATGGGACAAATGATGGCGCTCGATCCCACTGAAATTGAAGCTTTGGCTGCTAAAAGCAATTATCCGGAATATGGTATCAGTGGCCGTTGCAACTATATCTCCGAGAGAGGAGTGAGAAGTTTAGGCTTGTCCGGTAATAAAGCACAGCATGCCGACCTGACAGTGGAACTTGGTTTCTCCAGCGATATGGGAGTTACGAACAGCCGCTATCCCGAAGAAATCTGTGAAGGACAGGCACAAGTAAATCAAGGCAGTATGATGGGACTTTCTTATGCCCAGTTGGATGTATCTACGGAAGAAATGGAGAATGTAGATCTCTACATGCAGAGCCTTAGTGTTCCGGCACGTCGCAATGTGAATAATGAACAAGTGATCAAGGGTGAGCAGAATTTTTATAAGGCGAAGTGCCATCTCTGCCATGTAACCACCTTGCACACAAAACCACGTGGTTCTATACTGCTGAACGGAACCCGCCTTCCTTGGCTGGGTAGTCAGACAATTCATCCATATTCGGACTTCCTGCTTCATGACATGGGCTCTGAAATTATGGGCGTAGGACTGAATGATAACTATGTAAGCGGTTTGGCCCGTGGCAACGAATGGCGTACGACTCCGCTTTGGGGTATCGGATTGCAGGAAACTGTGAATGGTCATACTTACTTCTTGCATGATGGGCGCGCCCGCAACTATATTGAGGCTATCATGTGGCACGGTGGTGAAGGTGAAGCATCGAAGAATCTCTTCAAAAAGATGAGTAAAGAAGATCGTAATGCTTTGGTCGCATTTCTGAAATCATTATAAAACAAATAACGAACAATAAAACCAATAAGTATTATACAAGCAATTATGAAGAAATTAATTTTAATGGTTGTAATGGCTGCCCTTTCGTTGGCTGCTATGGCACAGCATGAAGAAGATACAGAAAACGGTGTAGTGTCACTTGCCGGAAGAGAGGGATTTACGATAGAAACCAAGAAGGGAGACTTTGTATTCAAGCCCTATCTGTTGGTACAGACTTGTGCAAATTTCAATTGGTATGATGATGAAGGCCTGGATAAGGCATACAATCAGGATAATGTAGCTAATTCCGGTTTCTCAATTCCCTATGCTGTATTGGGCTTCACTGGTAAAGCTTTTGGTAAAGTAGCCTTTAATCTTTCTATCAATGCGGCTGCCAGTGGGGGAGCATTGCTTCAACAAGCATGGTTCGATGTACAACTTAAAAAACAGTTTGCCGTGCGTGTCGGTAAATTCAAAACACCTTTCTCGCATGCTTATCTGACGACGTTGGGCGAAACATTGTTGCCGCAGTTGCCAGTATCATTGACTTCCGCCATCATTCTGCCTTATTCCTTGAATGCGGTAACGCCTAACATCGGTACTGGTTTTGACCTCGGTGTTGAAATTCACGGATTGGTAGCTGATAAATTTGGCTATGAAGTAGGTTTATTCAATGGCACCGGTTCTTCTGTAAATACAGCTACCAAAACTCTGAGCGATGATTGGCATATCCCTTCTTTACTGTATGCGGGACGCTTTACTTATATGCCTAAAGGTGTGATGCCGTCCACTCAAGGTAATCCCAATCGTTTGAATGAAGATAAGATCATGTTCGGTGTATCGGCTTCAATCAATGTGGAAAGTGAGAATGAAAGTACCAATGATACCCGTGTGGGAGTGGAATTTGCCATGTTAAAGAACAAACTGTATCTGGGTGCCGAAGCATATTATATGAATGTAGGTTTCACGGATCGCCAGAAGATCAATGAAAGCTACAATTATTTGGGTGGTTATGTACAGGGCGGTTACTTTGTAGCTCCCCGTTTGCAGGCTGCCTTGCGTTATGACTTCTTTAACCGTAACGGTACCGGCGATGACGGATTTTTGAATATGCCGGCTGTGGGTATGAATTATTTCTTTAAGGGTTGTAACCTGAAACTCCAGGCTATGTACCAGTATATTGCCCGTACGGGGCACGATACACAGCTCGACCGAGATAATGATAATTTAGGTCTGGCCACTCATTCTGCAACAGTAATGCTGCAATATACTTTCTAAAAAAACAAAGAGAGTAGTTATGAAGAAATGTATATTATTCTTTGCTGCTATCTGGATGACACTCTGCTTCTGTTCATGTGATGATGGAAGAATCTATGAGAAGGAGATAGAGGTGCAGCGTGGTGGCCGAGTCCTAAAGTTGACAGGTCGTTTCAGTGGTATCAGCAATTGGACGGATGATTATAGTGTCGTTGTGGCAGGCTTCAATGATAAAAGTGAATACGCCGTTATAACGAAATCACTGCCAGTCAATGTAGCCGACGGAACAGATATCGTTATGACACTGGGAGGTATCAGTGATGATGTGAAATCACTCAAATTGTGTGTTATCAGTCGTCTGCGCGAATGTATTGTCGAATTTAAGACGATGGAAGATGAAGAACTCGCAGCTATTACAGATACTATATTAATGGATGTGGGAACACTGGACGTGGGTATGTTCAGTTCCATCCAGTCACAGGTTTTCGATAAAAGATGTGTAGCGTGCCATGGGCAGACCGGTTCTGCATCGGGTAATTTATTTCTGACGGAGGGTAAGAGCTATCATGCGTTGGTCAACCAGCCGGCGCATAAGAATAGTGATATACTATTGGTGAAGCCCGGCAGTGCAGAAGAGAGTTTTCTACATCTGGTCTTGAACAGGGCTGGTGATACGAGTATGAACCATACCGATATGCTGTCAGAAGATGAGCAACCCTTATTGAAACTGATAGATAATTGGATAAACGAAGGTATTTTTTTGAATAACGAGTAAACGATATTGGAAATGAACAACAAAAAACAACAAACCAACCAATCAGAGAATACATTAACCGAGATTTTTAAATATGAAGTAAAAGAAGGCGTTTCAGAGTTTCATGTAATGATTCACTCTACCCGGCCGGAAGACACTTATGAAGAACAATTAAATGCAGTAGCCAATGCCTACAATGATTTGCTTGCAGGTGAATTGAAAGGTGCCATGGCTGTGTTTAAACGTTATTTTCTGAGTGATACCGCCAATCAGGCTGACCTCCTGCTGGCTATCACTACCGAAAGTTCCGACTGTGCTCTTTCCGTGGTAGAGCAGCCCCCTTTGGATGGGACGAAAATAGCTTTGTGGGCTTATTTACAGACCAATGTGCAGACACAAGTGCTGCACAACGGATTGTTTGAAGTAAAGCACAATGCGTACCGCCACCTGTGGGGAGGCAGTGTTTTCAATCGTGCCGCAAATTCTGAGTACCAGACCCGTTTGTTGCTGAATGACTACGCGATGCAACTTATGGAACAAGGATGTAAATTGGCGGATAACTGTATCCGTACCTGGTTCTTCGTACAGAATGTGGATGTGAATTATGCCGGTGTGGTAAAGGCACGTAATGAGGTGTTCGTTACTCAGAACCTGACGGAAAAAACACACTATATTGCCAGTACAGGTATCGGCGGACGTCATGCTGATCCTAAAGTATTGGTGCAAATGGATACCTATGCTGTGGCAGGCTTAAAGCCGGAACAGATACACTTCCTTTATGCTCCTACGCATCTGAATCCTACTTATGAGTATGGTGTCAGCTTTGAACGCGGAACGTATGTCGATTACGGTGACCGGCGTCAAGTGTTTATTTCAGGTACGGCAAGTATCAACAATAAAGGGGAAGTAGTATACCCCGGCGACATCCGTAGGCAGACGGAACGGATGTGGGAAAATGTAGAAGCCTTGCTGAAAGAGGCGGAGTGTACATTTGATGATTTGGGACATATGATTGTTTACCTGCGTGACATTGCAGACTATGCAGTTGTGAAGAGTATGTATGACAAGTGTTTCCCAGATACTCCTAAAGTATTTGTACATGCGCCTGTATGTCGTCCCGGATGGTTGATCGAAATGGAATGTATGGGAGTTAAGGCTTTGAAGAATAAGGAATATGCACCTTTTTAATCTGAAGAAAAGTCTCGTCTCCTTATATATCTGTCTGGTGGCTTTACTTGCTGTGGTGACCTTTGTGGAGCATGTACATGGAACAGAGTTTGTAGAAAAGTATGTTTATCATACAGTTTGGTTTTGTTGTTTGTGGGGAGTACTTGCTGCATTGGCAGTTGTCGTGTTGGTTAAGCGGCAGTTGTGGCGGCATCTCCCGGCATTGTTGTTGCATGGCTCCTTCCTTTTTATCTTGGTGGGAGCCATGATTACATTTTCATGCAGCAAGAAAGGATATATGCATCTCACAGTAGGCACTGAGGTGGGAACTTTCATAGACCAAGACAGTAAGCGGGTAATCGAACTACCGTTCACCCTATGTTTAGACAGTTTTCGGGTGGAGTATTATCCGGGGACGGATGCTCCGGCAGATTACGTGAGCTATATTCGGGATGCGGAACCTGTTTCCATGAATCGTATCCTCTCTCGTCAGGGGTATCGCTTTTACCAGTCTTCTTTTGATGATGATAAGGAGGGGAGTTGGTTGTCAGTGAATTATGATCCGTGGGGAATAGGGGTTACGTATGCAGGATATATTTTGCTGGGTATCTCCATGTTGTGGATGCTTGTCGGTCGCAGTGAGGAATTCCGTAGATTGCTTAGGCATCCGTTGCTTCGAAAAGGGGGAATGTTTGTGTGGTTGCTCATGGTTACGGGAACGGCGATGCAAGCAGAAAACAGAAGTCTTCCGGCACTTGCACTCAGAGAGGCGGATAGCCTGGCTTCCAAACAAGTGATTTATCATGATCGCGTAGTACCTTTTAATACCCTTGCACGAGACTTTGTATTGAAACTGACCGGGAAATCTTCTTATGGTGGCATGACACCCGAACAGGTTGTCGGGGGTTGGTTACTCCGTCCGGAGGTTTGGCAGAATGAACCGATGATTTATATAAAGAGTGCGGAACTTCGTCATTTACTCCGATTGCCTTCTTCCTATGCCCGTCTTACTGATTTGTTTGATGGGCAAAACTATCGCTTGCAGGAATTTTGGAAAGGAGGACAAAAGCCACACATGAAAATGACTTCGTTGGAAAAGGCTATCATGGAAACGGATGAAAAGGTAGGATTGATACTGATGCTACGGAGTGGAATACTTATCCGTCCTTTACCGGAAGATGGGAGTATAAAACCACTGTCTGACGTAAAGGTGCAGGCTGAAATATTGTACAATCGTATTCCATTCAGCAAACTGTTGTTCATGTTCAATCTGACTGTAGGGATGCTGGCATTTTTCTATTTACTTTATTGCAGCATGCATCGTTCGGCAGGTAAGGCATGGAGCGTTTTTACAGTTGCACTTTATGCAGCATTCCTTTTTCAACTCTTTGGCTACTGTTTGCGGTGGTATGTTGGCGGACGTATTCCGTTGAGCAATGGATATGAAACCATGCAGTTTATGGCACTGTGTACACTTCTGCTTGCATGCATATTCCGGTGTCGCTTCTCTTTTACGTTGTCTTTTGGATTGCTCATTTCGGGTTTTGCCTTGTTGGTAGCTTATCTTGGGCAGAACAATCCTCAGATCACTCCTCTGATGCCTGTGTTGCTGTCTCCCTGGTTAAGTATTCATGTTTCTCTGATTATGGTATCTTATGCATTGTTTGCCTTTATGATGCTAAATGGATTACTGGCATTCTGCATAGGAGGTTGGCGAAAAAAGGCAATCGATTCGGAGATTCAGGAACAGCGTAAGGTCCGTGTGGAGCAATTGATGCTTTTCAGTCGGTTGATGCTCTATCCGGCAGTATTTTGTCTGGGGGCGGGAATTTTTATTGGTGCTGTGTGGGCAAATGTTTCATGGGGGCGTTATTGGGCCTGGGACCCGAAAGAAGTCTGGGCTTTGATCTCCTTTTTAATCTATGGTGCGGCATTCCACGGACCATCGCTTGCCGTCTTCCGGCAACCCCGGTTCTTCCATGCTTATATGGTGTTGGCTTTCCTTACGGTGCTGATGACTTACTTCGGAGTAAATTATCTGCTGGGCGGTATGCATAGCTATGCCTGATTATCTTTCTATTTTCGGATGATATAATAAAAATGCCTGCGGAATTCGCCTATGCACCCAAAGAGAACGCCCGGTACGTGTTTTCCGGGTAGGGGCAGGCCGGCTCCCCC
>ERZ779671.1200-NODE-1200-length-11530-cov-1.964706_pt1 | contig 11530 bp, 8 predicted proteins | sample MGYA00511074_ERZ779671 | MGnify/ENA primary metagenome ERZ779671 (study PRJEB29588, sample SAMEA2158454) | human gut metagenome | biome: human gut; feature: human-associated habitat; material: faeces | place: Denmark | collected 2008/2010 ... | reverse complement strand
AATGGAAATGTGATTTTCCAGTTTACTGATCTTCAGGGAGGAACCGTTACAAGCCTGACATTGGATGGAAAAACCGTTACATATAAGATTAGTGTGCCGAACCAGTATATGACAGATGGTGTGCCAACAAGAGAACAGGAGCATCTGAATGTAAGCGCAAGTCTGGATGTATCAAAATTAGTATTAACAGATAATTACATTACAGTAGCCGCAGAAAAAGTAAAAGAGGATGTAATTACAAATCATGTTGATTTTGAATCTGTTCCTTATAAAGAATATGATCACACAAAATTATCCGCAGATGTAAAGTCAAGACCGGAAATAAAAGAGGACTTTAAAATTGTTAAGACGGCAGATAAGAAAGAAGTAATTGCCGGTGATACCATTAATTATACGATTACGGTAGAAAATACTGGAAACAATCCGATTAAAGGAGAAGCTTCAGATGGAAGCGTTTATAAGGTGACAGATAAACTGCCGGAGCATCTGGTGCTGACTGCGGAGCAGATACAGGCAATCCGGAATTAGGGCGCGGAATATGACGAAGAAACCCGCACAATAAGCTGGGCACCGGGTACATTGAAAGCCGGTGAGAAAGCAGAATTTACATTTGCGGTTAATGTGAAGAGCCAGGAGGAACTGGCAAAATATCCAAACAATACCTCCATTCACAACAAAGCGTCCTATAAAGGCAAAGATTCAACCATTACCGTTATTTATAAGAAACCGGAGCTTACCATTGACAAGAGCAGTGATAAGAAAAATGTAAAAAATGGCGATTTGGTTACTTATACTGTAACTATCGAAAATAAAGAAGACTATCAAACCATTGAACAGATTTTAGAGGATACGCTGCCAAAGGGACTGGTGTTCCAATATATCATAGATAAGAATGGAAATCAGGTAACCGAAAGTGCAACGGACTTCGTGGCAGAGTCATCCAATGCAGTAGGCGGCAGCCGCTATGTAGGACTTCAGGTGGATGGCAAGAAGCTGACATTTTCTTTGGGCAGACTGAATGCCAAAGAGAAAGTAACGATTAAATATGTATGTAAGGTAGACCTGAATGAATTGCCGGAAGCAGCGGATTATGACCTTGTAAATCATATCACCAGCAACTCATCCGGCGAAAGCACCGGAGAAACCATTGAAGTGGAAAATCCAATTACCGTAGATAAGAAGGTTAATGGCGGGGAAGGTGGAGAAACCTTTAAAGCAGAGGAATTATTTAAATACAGCATAACGATTACAAATGCTGATGGAGATGCCGCATATAAGAAAGGCGGACTGTCATTGACAGATGATATGCCATATCATGTCTTTCCTTCGGATGAATACAAGATTTATAAGGCAAAGCAGGCAGGAACGTTAAATTCCAGATATCCAAAGAATGATGAGGAACTGGTAGAGGCTGGTATCAGCTGGAAAGAGTATGTAGAAAATACATCTGACTGGGGAACTTATTATACAAAGATAAATGGTGAATATGTGCAGATAAAGAGATACTGGATTGGCAAGAGCAATGGAATAAATATCAGTGCACATAAAGGAATCCGTTTAATCTGGAAGATTGGCACCATGTCACCGGGTGAAGTGATTGAAAAAGAATTCAATGCTTACATTTATATGGATGATAAAGAGAATGAACAGACGGGAACCTTTACTTATACCAATAGTGCAACCGTAAACGGAATGAAGGATACAGTAACGGTAAAAGGGGAGCCGGAAGGAAAAAAGAAACTGGATCAGGCAGTGGATGTGCAGAAGAGTGTGTGGGCAATTCTGGATCAGTTCCATCAGTGGAAGACCAGCCAGTTAAAAGATAAGTCCATATTCTCTAAGAGTGTAAATGAAGGAAATTATCTCGGAAATTATGTGATTTACAATATTACAGTAACAAATACAGGAGAAGATCCGGTTCATATTGATACATTGGAAGATCATATGGCGGATGGTCTGGAATATGTTGGAATACGTCCGAGCCTGGGAAATACGCTTCCGGTTCAGATTGAAAAGAGCTATAGTGAACCGATTAAGTCAAACGACTGGAACATGGCGCAGGTAACCAATATCGATGGCAGAAGTCTGGTAAGGGATGTTACCATTGCAATGACCAATGATGATAAGGAAAACCATATGGTTACCTTTACGATTGGAGACGATGGCAAAGGTTATGATTTGCCGGCAGGAAAGAATCTTTCATTCTTTGTGATGTGCAAGGTAAGTAAAGACGTGGAATTAGATGTTCCAATTACCAATACCGTGGATTTACTGGTAGATAAGGATGTGGAATATCGTGAGAATCCGAATGACATTACAATGAAAGGAACCAGGGATGATTCCAGACAGAATAACGGCACATCGGAAGATAAAGGAATTGTAGGAGAAAAGCGTGTTATTTCGTCATCTGTAACGATAACACCGAAGGATGTAATTGTTCCAGGAATTACCAAGAAAGCAGTGTCCTATATACCATCTGGTAAAAATGTGGAAGATGCTGTTGAATTGGAAGAGAAGGACAATATACAGCCGAATGTAACGACAAAGTGGCTGTTGGAGTTACGCAACGATGGAACCATTCCAATTTGCGATTATACAATGAAAGATTCTGTTCAGTCTCCGTTCCATATATTGTCGAAAGAAGAGGCAACTAATAAAACCCTTCACCTGGGACTTGACAAAAATGCTTTTGTACTGACCATTTATGATGAGGATGATAATGTACTTCATAAGTATGATTTGTCTGAAGAAGTATGGAAGCTGATACCGGATAATGCGACCCACGAGTTTTCACTGTATCTGGAGGGAAAAGAATATCAGATTCCTGCAGGTGGAAAAGCGGAGTTTACGGTATATACCAGAAATACAGTATATGAGAACAAGATTTATGAAAATACTGCATATCTCCTGCCGGATGATCCGTTTGATGATAACAGTGTAAAAACGGGAGAACTGGTGACGGATGACAGTGGAAAATATATTGGAGTAAAAGCTTCTGATTGCGTTTATGCATTGGGTGATTATGGTTCATTCTCATGGAAAACGGTAGAGGAAACCGGTAATTCAGATAACCGGGGAAGCGGCTATCTTGGACTGGAGGGAAAGAATTACATTTATCTGGATGAAGATGGAAAAGATGTAATTTACACCAACAATATTGAAAATGTCAGCAATAACTCCTTTACACAGATGGTTATTGTAGACAGTATGCCACATATAAATGATACCGGAGTACTGAACCAGAAAGAAAAACGAGGAAGTGAATTCTCTGTTGCATATGCCGAAGGACTGGAACTCTGGGTAACTGAGGAGAGCGGCACAAAACGGCAGCTGGAAGAAGGCGTGGATTATTTTGTGGAATTTTCAAATCTGGTAAGCTTTACGGAAGCTGATATGTCGGGTACTTCAACAGAACAGTGGCATTCCTTCTGGCAGTCAGATGATGTGTCCTTCCGTATAAAGATGGCAGATACCTTTGCATTAAAGAAGGGCTGTATTCTTACCGTGAAATATAATGGAGTAGTAGGAGAGAATGCAAACCCGGGTGAGACTGCATGGAACAGCTTCGCATACCAGTATACGGCAGAAGTAAACGGAAATGAAAAAACACTGCGGGCAGAGCCTCCGAAGGTCGGAGTAAAGATTTATAAGAAACCGGTAATTGAGAAAGACGTTCTGGATGCATATGGAAATGAACTTCCATATGATCAGATGAAAACCTTTACTTTTGTATTATATAAAGGTGACTCAACGGATGAAGCTGATTATATTACAGAATTTGCCGTATGCCAGGGTGGATCGGTTGCATTGAAGACCATTACAGACCAGAATGGTAATAAAGCGTTGGAAGATGGTCAGGTCTACACGGTGAAAGAAAAACTGGTAAATGGTTATGAGTTAGTTGGAATAGGTCAGAAGGGTACAGAATTAAGCAAAGAAAATAAATATACCTTTACCTATTATGATAATCTTGATAGTATTTCGATTCAGGTTAAGAATCAGGAATACGGTTATGAACTTCCGGCAACGGGAGGAACAGGTACTACTGTTTATACTATAGGTGGTGCAGCAATTATGCTTATGTCATCCCTGTTGTATGGATACCGGATGAGACGGAAAAGAGAAAGGGGTGCAGGCATATAAAGCCCCCTTTTGAGGAAAAACGTTTCAGGTATCAAATATATTAAAAGGTCAAAGAAGGAGAACAAAAATGAAAAAATTGAAAAAACTTTTTGCAGCAATGGTTGCAATGGTTATGGCATTCGCAATGGGTGTTACTGTTTATGCAGCAGACATTACAATTACAAATGGCGCAGCAGGTTCTGAATATGCGGCATACAGATTACTGAATGCTACAGATGGTGGTGAAGGAAAATTTGCATACACATTAAATGATAAGTATGCAGCAGCATTGAAAGAAGTAACAGGAAAAACAGAAGATAAGGATGTAATTAATTACATTTCAGGATTAGATGCAGATGGTATTCGTGCATTTGCAGATGCAGTATTTGCAAAAATCAAGACATTAGAGCCGGAAGCAAAAACATCCGATAATAAATTTAGCGGTGTTGATCAGGGTTATTACCTGATTGCAGAAACAAAAACAGGTGATGAAGGTGATACCTATTCCCTTGTTATGCTAGACACAGCTGGAAATGACAGCGTAACTGTAACAACAAAGGAAGACAGACCGGAACTTGAAAAGAAAGTAAAAGAGAAAAATGACTCTACCGGTGCAGAGAGTGACTGGCAGGATGCAGCAGATTATGATATCGGAGATAACGTACCATTCCAGTTAACCGGTACGGTAGATGCAAAATATGATAAATATGGAAGGTATTATTATGCATTCCATGATACCATGTCTGACGGACTTACTTTCAATGCAGATTCTGTAACTGTAACAGTGGACGGAACAGCAGTAACAACCGGCTATGAAGTAGTTACAGAAGATTTAGATGATGGCTGCACTTTTGAAGTTCGTTTTGCAGATTTAAAGAATATCAAAGCAGTAAAAGCTGGAAGTAAAGTAGTTGTAAATTACACCGCAAAACTGAATGAAAATGCAGTAATCGGTGAAGGTGGAAACACCAACGTATCCAAACTGGAATACAGCAACAATCCTTATGGGGATGGCACAGGTGTAACTCCAGAAGATAAAGTTATTGTATTTACATATAATTTAATTGCAAATAAGGTAGACGGTAACAATGCTCCTCTTGAGGGTGCAGGATTTACCCTTTACAAATTAGACAGCACTACAGGTGATTATGTTGCAGTTGGAAATGAGATTACAGGAGTAACAACCTTCTATTTCAAAGGTGTAGATGCAGGCCGGTATAAATTGGTTGAGACAACTGTTCCGGCAGGATATAATAAAGCAGATGATCTTGTATTTTCAGTAGAAGCAACCTATGATACAACATCAGATAATCCGGAATTAAAGACATTAGTAGTAAAAGATGCTTCTGGAAAGGTTGTTTCAGAAGGAACAGAAGCAATCTTTACAGCAACTTTAAGAACAGGTGCTGTATCCACGGATGTACAGAACTTAAGTGGAACTGAACTTCCTGCAACCGGTGGTATCGGTACTAAGATTTTCTATACCGTAGGTGCAATTATCATGATTGTAGCAGCTGTATTGTTAATCACAAGAAAACGTACTGCAAAAAACTAGAATTTTAAGATGAACGGCGGTAATTCACCGGGAATTCCCGGTGAACCGCCGATTTATACACGAACGAGACTGGAAGAAAATTCCCGCTCGCTGGGACTTTGACAGCATTAGGGAGAAATCTATGAAGAGGACATTAAAGAAATTATTTAAGAAAGATAAACTGAATGTAATGTTAGTGTTTGTTTTTATCATAGGTCTCTCCGTGATGCTGTATCCGCCAATTAGTTCTTACTGGAATTCAAAAGTCCAGTCAAGAGCCGTTGCGTCTTATAGTAATGCCGTAAAATCACTGACAGAAGAAGAAAAAGACACAATGTTAAAAAAAGCTGATACCTACAATGAAAAATTAAAGGATGTGAACCGGCCATTTCTGAATTATGCAGAGGCAGGCGATTATAACAGCATTCTTGATATTTCTGGCACCGGCATCATGGGTTATGTTACAATTGAAAAGTTAGGTGTGGAACTCCCGATTTATCATGGAACTTCGGAAGGAGTATTACAGGTTGCAGCAGGCCATTTAGAGGGCAGTAGTTTGCCGGTTGGAGGAGAAGGCACACATAGTGTTCTTTCTGCACACAGAGGACTTCCGTCTGCAAGACTTTTTACAAATCTGGATAAAATGGAAGCAGGAGATACCTTTACCGTTACCGTATTGGATCGCCAACTGACTTATCAGGTGGATCAGATTAAAATTGTAGAACCACAGGAAATTAATGATCTTACAATTGAAGAGGGAAAAGATTATTGTACATTAATGACCTGCACTCCATATGGAATCAATTCTCATCGGCTGCTGGTAAGGGGTGAGCGGATTTCACAGGAGGAAAGCGGTAACTTTGTGACGGCAGATGGATATCTTGTCAATACTTCTGCAGTTGCAATTGTAGTTGCGATTATATTACTGTTCTGGATTTTACTGGGACTTTTGATTTGGCAGCGGTTTAGCTGGAAGAGGAAAAAGGAGTAGGGAATGAAACAGAAATGGAAGCAGAAATTACCTGGAATTCTGCTTGGACTGGTTTTCCTGGTCGGACTGGGAATCTTTGCATATCCGACTGTGGCAGATCAATAGAATAAATACCATCAGAGCAGGGCAATTGCCAGTTATGAAGAAACTGTTGCAGATATGGATGAAGTAGACTATCAGAAGCTCTGGGAGATGGCAGAGGAATATAATTCCCAGATAGGTAATAATACCTTCGATGGGGATGCATTTTCACAGGAAGAACAGAATATGAGAGAAAGTAAATACTGGTCCGTATTAAATCCGGGAGATAATGGGATTATGGGATATATTTCCATCCCGAAAATAGAACAGAGACTTCCGATTTATCATGGAACTTCGGAGGCAGTATTACAGATTGGCGCAGGTCATATGTCCGGAACCAGTCTTCCGGTTGGTGGTAAGGGAAAACATAGTGTACTGGCAGCACACCGCGGACTGCCAAGTGCGAAACTTTTTACCGATATTGACCAGCTTGTAGAAGGTGATAAATTCTATGTGCATGTACTGGATAAGGTGCTTGCATATGAAGTGGATCAGATTCTGCCGATGGTAGAAAAGGATGATACGGATACTTTGACAGAGGCAATGAAGAATGTCGAAGGGGAAGATTATGTAACACTTTTCACCTGCACCCCATATGGTGTAAACAGCCATAGACTGCTGGTGCGTGGTCACAGTGTCCCGTATAATGGAGAGGATGATGAGAAGGCAATAGCCAATGAATCTATGCTTCAGACGGTGAAAGATTATTATATGTTATATGCAATACTGGCAGTTGCAGCAGCAATTCTGATTACAGTTTTGATAAAGATTATTCGAGATAGAAAAGTTTCAAGAGGTTCTAAGGAGGGTGGAAAATGAAAAAGTTAAAAATAAAGAAAGGGTATATTGCGGGATTACTGACGTTGTTTTTGGCAGCAGCAGGATTACATGTGGCATCTGCATATGCCACCAATGTAATAGATCCGGCAGAACCTTGTACTTTGACTTTATCTGTGCCGAAGGGCGAAGAATATACGGAAGAACTGAATGGGATGGAACTGCATGCTAAAATATATCAGGTAGCGACTGTGGATGCAGCAGGAGAGTACAGCGAAACATCAGAATTTAAATCCCTCTCTTTAAAAGATGCGGTAAATGGAGATGTTACATGGGAAGAGATGACAGCGAAGGCAGCGGAGCTCGCTTCGGATAAAACCCCGGATACAGAATGCACGATTACGGATGGAACAGGAGAGAAAGAACTGAATTCTGGGATATATCTTGTTGTGGTTGAATCTGCATCAACCGGTTTTTATGAGTATAATTTTAATCCAGGTCTGATTGCGTTGCCGGATAATCAGGCATTTCATTCTGCAGGCGCAGAAAACAAATGGATTTATGAGGTTATAGCAAATCTAAAACCGGAACGTTCTCCACGGTATGGAAGTCTTCTTATACAGAAAAATCTTGATAACTATAATGAGACAATGAAAGAGGTAACCTTTGTATTTTCGATAGAAGCAGTAGATGAAAATGGTAATACGGTATACAGTAATGTAGTATCGACCACACATTCATCGGCAGGAACGAAAGCGGCAATTGCAGATCATATTCCGGCAGGTGCAAAAGTTACTGTGACAGAGGTATATAGTGGGGCTGGTTATAGACTGGTAAGTGAGCCACAGCAGACAGCAGAAATCAGTGCGGATGAAATCGTAACAGTGGAGTTTGATAATACATATGACCACGGATTGAATCCGGGTTACGGAGTGACCAATCATTTCGATTATGATGAAGATGAGGGATGGCAGTGGACACAATTACCGGATAATAGTGTAAAGAAAGACTAAAGGAGGCTGGAATATAAGATGATGAAGAAAAAAACAAAAGTGTTCTGGCTGACTGCAGCAGCATTGGTATTCCTTGCAGGGGCAGCAGTGCCACCGGCAATGGCGTATTTTACAACTTATGTGGAAGCGGAAGGAGGATATCCGATTACACTTGGTAATGAAACTACAATAGAAGAAAAAGTTGAAAATATGGAGAAGCATATCGTACTTACAAATACAGGAGAAAGTGATTGCTTTGTCAGAGTAAAGGTATTCGCAGGAAGTCAGATTACATTAACTATGTCCGGCTCGTCATGGAATCAGGGCGAAGATGGCTATTGGTATTATAGTGATATTGTTCCGGTAAGTGGCAATACAGAAGAACTTTTAGCCAAAATAGCAATACCGGAGGAATATAAAGAGAGTTTTAATGTAGTGGTCGTTCAGGAGTGTACACCAGTTCTCTATGAAGAGGATGGAACACCATATGCAGACTGGAACCGGATTGCAGATACCAGGACAGATATAGGAACTGCAGATGCAAGGGAGGCTGGTGAAGAATGAGCCGATTGAAAAAAGTAATGAAGGGAAGAAAAGGAACCTTTTTATTATTGGGTGCAGCAGTACTTCTTCTGGCAGGAAGTGCAGTTGGAAGTGCGAGAGCAGCACTTACTTACTATAGTGAGAATTATACCGCACAGATGGAAATGTATGATATCGGAGTGACTCTGGTGGAAGAATCTGCCAAGGGTTCTAAGGATATCAGCAGCCGTGATTATGCAGGAAGTGATGATGCCTGGAAGCAAAATCAGGGAGCACTTCTTACAGATATGCTGGATGAGACCGATGGAAAGCTGGTAGCCGGAAGAAATTATAAGGAAGCACTTTCCGTAAAAAACAGTGGCAATATTGATGAATATGTCCGTGTGAGAATTTATAAGAGCTGGAGGAATGAGGATGGAAGCAAGGAAACAACACTTGCTCCGAGTTTGATTGAATTAAACCTGACCCAGAATGGCTGGATTGTGGATGAAAATGCATCTACGGAGGAGAGAACTGTTCTTTACTGGCCATCGGTATTGAAGGTGGGTGAGAGTACACCGGCATTTTCTGATACTTTAAAGATTGATAATTCCATTATGTCAAAGGTAACGGAGCATACAACGGAGGAAAATGGACTTAAGACCACTACTACAACATTTAATTATAATGGGGTTTCCTTTCATGTAGAGGCAGAAGTGGATGCCGTACAGACACACAATGCGCAGGATGCGATTAAGAGTGCCTGGGGAGTTGATGTTTCTGTTGATTCCAATGGAAATCTGACATTACTGCAGTAAGGAGGAGACTGAGATGAAGAGAAAATGGATTGGTATCATGGCAGCTCTGGCTCTGGTTGCAGCAGCCCCTGTTCAGGTACAGGCAGAAGAGTTTTCCGGCGGTGATGACTGGAACGTAACGTTTGATGGAGAAAAATTAAACAGCACATTTAAAAATGCAGATATTGATGATGCGATATATCAGCTTCAGCCGGGAGATACGGTAAATATCAGACTGGAATTAAAGAATACCTATGATGGGGATACGCAGTGGTATATGACAAATCAGGTATTACAGAGCCTTGAGGATTCACAGAGTGTGGCTTCCGGAGGAGCATATTCGTACATACTTTCTTTTACGGCTCCGGATGGAAGTAACCGTATTTTATACAGCAGTGAAAATGTAGGTGGAGATACGGTAGGAGAAAGTGGTGAAGGTCTTCACCAGGCAACCAATGCAATGAAAGATTATTTCTATCTGGATGAGCTTGCGAAAGGTGAAAAAGCAGAGATTTCACTAACCGTAAAGCTGGAAGGTGAGACACAGGGAAATACCTATCAGGATACCCTGGCAAAATTGCAGATGAATTTTGCGGTAGAATTATTATCCAGTGGTTCAACACCATTGTCGAATCATGTCGTTATTAAAACGGGTGATAATAATCAGGTGCTTCTTTTTTCAGCACTTGCTCTGGCGGCAGGACTTGTTTTAGTCGTCCTTTTTGTTGTGAGAGTGAAGAGGACACGAAAAGAAGATGAGGCAGCTGAAAATCGGTTGGAAAAGGAGGAGTAAGGGATGAAGAATAAAATAAAAGAAAGAATGGAACGTATTCTTCACGGAAGTATTTTATTTACAACATTACTTACACTGGCATTTCCGGTACAGGCATGGGCAAAAGTTGGTGGAAATGAAACAGAATATACCTATACAGTAACGTTATGCTCTGGAAATCAGGGATATTTTTCAGATACGAATGGAATTACAGTAGACAATCATATAACAGGTTCTTCTTATCAGATTGAAAAGGAAAGCCAGGGAGAAAAAATAAAAATCAGTGGACTGAAATATGGTGACCGGGTTATGGTTCGGGCACAGTCCTGTATTCAGCTAAAGGAAGATGGAAAATATTATATTGGTGGAATCCGGGAGAGCGGAAGGGATAATAATACTGTTGGAAAATCTGCCTTTGTGGTAGAATCTGATCAGGAGTATGTAGCAGCATATGCAATTGCGGGAAATATGGTAGCATATACTGTGAATTATCAGGATGCCAATGGAAATGCACTTTCAGACAGTGAGACCTTCTATGGTGCAGTGGGTGACCAGCCGGTAGTGGCGTTTAAATATTTTGAAAATTATCGTCCGCAGGCATATAATCTGACGAAAACCTTAAGCAGCAATGAAGCAGAAAACATTTTTACGTTTGTATACACGACGGATACACAGAGTGCGGCAAACAGTGCAAATGCCGGAAATGATGCAAATGCAGCAAACAATGCAAATGCCGGAAATGATGCAAATGCAGCAAACAATGCAAATGCAGCAAACAATGCGAATGCAGCAGATGATGCCAATGCGGATAATAATCAAGGGGCAGATGGAAATGTAAATATTCCGGATGAAGAGACTCCGCAGGAACTGGTAAATCTTGATGATGAGGAAACTCCGTTAGCAGATATGCAGCAAAAGGATGAGAAGACCAAAAGACCGGCA
>ERZ779671.1196-NODE-1196-length-11538-cov-1.478795_pt1 | contig 11538 bp, 15 predicted proteins | sample MGYA00511074_ERZ779671 | MGnify/ENA primary metagenome ERZ779671 (study PRJEB29588, sample SAMEA2158454) | human gut metagenome | biome: human gut; feature: human-associated habitat; material: faeces | place: Denmark | collected 2008/2010 ... | reverse complement strand
GATCGTGCGTCCGTCAGAAAAGGCACAGGCAATCGCACAGACAAAGCGTGCTGTTCTTTTTTCGTCTTTAACGCCGTCGAGAAGCTCGATAATATGTTGATTTTTAATATGATATGGCGTGTCGACGCCAAGATATCTTGCCGAATATACTCCCGGTGCTTTATCCAGATAATCTACCTCCAGACCGGAATCATCTGCGAGCACCATTTTACCGGTCAGGTCGCTGATCGTTCGTGCTTTAATGATTGCATTTTCTTCAAATGTTTTTCCGTTCTCGATGATCTCTACATCCTGAAGCTTTTCGTCTTTCAAAGAAGAAAATGTGATGTTTTCATTGCCAAGTATCTGACGAATCTCTTTCATCTTGCCTTCATTTCCTGTTGCTACGATAATTTTTCTATTTGCATCCATTTATCTATTTCCCTCCAACGCTTGTATAATGCCATCACTGATTCCTTGTGCGATCGCATTCTGCCCGCTTTCTTTTATGATCGTTTTTAAATCTTTTTTATTTGACAGATAACCTACTTCTACAATGGTAGATGGTATCTTTGCTTTTCGCAAAATATATAAACCGTTTCTTTTGATCACACCACGTTTTTTTAACCTTGTCGTCTTGGTAAGTGAATGTAAAATTGTTTTTGCTAATTTTTTGTTTTTCGCAGCAAGTGCTTTTTTATTCGTTGCATAAAGACATTCCAAGCCGTCTGCACTGGTATCCCACGCATCCGATGTATTGCAATGTATACTGACAAAAAGATTTGCACCTGCTGTATTGGCTAATTGCACTCTGCATGCTTTTGTCACATCAGCATCCTGTGTACGTGTCATACATACTATGATTCCTTTTTGTTCTAATAAATATTTTACTTTCCTGGCTAAAAGTAAAGTGTATTTCTTTTCTTGCACTTTTCTTAGCCATTACGATTCTCCTTAACCAATCCGATGGACTCCGAACAAAACAGCAGGAAGAAGCTGTTCATACGGGGGGTATTGGGCATAATCAAAAATTTGTGCCTCATCGCCGATGATGTATCCGCCAGGGCAGGATTCGCCGTCTTCATTGGAACCGCCGTTGTCATCAAGGCCACGGCTTTTGAGCTCGTTGAGGTAATCCTCACGCATAGCATCGTATGCTTCTTCCGGGGTAGAATATTGCTTTGGATTTACTTTTGTGTAAAGATGGCCCTCGTCATCGGTGAAAGTCTTTGTGATGATAAACATAATTTACACTCCTTTTTGTAGTACGCAAAAAAGCGGGCTTCCCGATTGGGAAGTCCGCCTTCAAGCGAAATGTGAATTGTACGAAAGGCAGGATGCCTTTTCGATTGCTGGTATCTATCGTACAATTCTAATTGTATGAGTCTCGCACGAATGTGCAATGGTCTTTAGCCAAGCATCGTCACATCACCATCAACGTACCAGATGTACTGCTTCCAGTTAGAAGCGGTCGCACCAGGGATGAGTTTCAGCGCAGAAGCTGGAGGCACGCGACTCGGCTCAAATGACATCTCGTAATGCTTTTCCAGGCCGTATTTCCGCAGAACGATACTCGGCATTACTCTGCCAAGCTCGTACCACTTGCGAGGCGGGATACGGCTGCAATGTTCGCGGTGAATTTCAGTGTATTCCTGCTGGAATTTGTGAATGGCCCGAAGCAGCTGACACATCGGGCAGGTATTAAGGATGCCAGGGTCCTTGTAGCGGTATACTACAAGACGATATTTATCGTGTTCCTTGGTGGTCAGAACGACACCAAAATAGTTTTTTGCCATGATATCCTCCTCGTTTTAGTAGTTAGTACCATACTCCAGGGCGTAATCCGGACGCTGATATTCGACGACCGGCTTTTCCCAAGAGCAGATGGGTTCAGTATTGGCGCTCGGAAAATGAGAGCTGATTCCGTTGGTGGCAAGCAAAGCTGCCGTGCAATCCGCAATCTGTGCAAGAAGCTCAGGATTCCATCCAAAGGTGTCGTCTCCGGTCAGCTGCTTGCACAGGACTTGTGCCGCTCGAAGAATTTCAGTGTCTTTGGATTCCTGCTGAATAGGTTTCGGTGCAGCAATTGTGACATTTCGTGCAATGACGTTTTTGGGCAATGGCTCATCGACCCATTTTCCCTCGTAAATCTCACGGGCATAGAAACCGTCTTTGTCGAATTCGTCAAGGCGAACCCAATGGTCGGCTTCCCAGGTCCTTTGAGCGATTCCGTCTGGATTGATAGTAACCATCACACGTTCATCGTGTGCGTTGTTTCCCCAATGGGTTTCAGAGTCATTGCCAAACTCCTGGATGAGAAGTTTCCTTGCAAGTTCTCCATCGGTCAGTGCAGCCAATTCTTTGATTCGTTTTGTGTTCATATTTTTCTCCTTTTTCTGTAAACAAAAAAGGCAGGCCCATCGTGGTGATGAGTCTGCCTAGTTGTATCAGTTTGTGAATTGTACGAGCGCTGAAATGCGCAGATGCTATCTATCGTACATTCACAATTTTACCGGCATCGAAAGCAGCGTCAAGCTGTAGCAGCGGCGTCAGCAGTTGCTTTTTTGGCTTCCGTGTATGCTTCGTAAGCCGCGTGATATTCACTCAGCTTAATCTGCGTAACGGTGTCTGGAACCTTGGTGCTGCGAGTTGCATATTCGCAGGAATAATATCCGTAGATATTTCCCTGCTCATCATCCCACAGCTCCGTAGTGATGCGGCCAGAACCGTTGAAGTCGGCCCACCAGAACTGGTTGGCAAGGAATTTCTTGCCGTTCACGTTCTTACAGACCTCATCTTCCCACAGGCAGTTCATGGGCGAACGCTGTTTGAAGATGACAAAACCGTGAGGGTCACGGCGTTTCATGCCCTGAGATTCGTATTTGGCGAGCAGCTCCGGCTTCAAATCAACAGTCAGTCGGTCATTTAAAACATACGAGAGCTTCTCATCAGGGAAATATTTGTCGAAGAACTGCTTTGCAATTTCAATGAAATGCGCTTTTTCCTCCTTTGTCGCGAAATAATTCTTGTAGAAAGTGGTGCCGGGATTTACCTTAAATGCCATTTCAACCATTGCCATTACTCCTTTTCCATTTGGATAGTCCAGCCGTTCACATCGGAATAAACCGCATAGAGCAGCGTTGCGAAATTGTAGCCTCCGTCATACAGCGTATAGCGAAGGGAGATGTTCAGCGCAAGAGTACGTTCCTTGACGATGCCATCGCAATCGAGATAGCTGAACGTCTTTGTCGGATTGGTAAGCCATGCTTCACGTTCTTCATTGAACTTATGTTCATCTTGCATTGTGATGGGGATGGCGTTGCCCTGCTGACGTCCGAAATACTCGGTGTTTGCTTTGTTGTTGGACAAAAGAGTGTTTGTGACAGGGCCATTCTTTTTGTTTCCCCATGCCGTGATGGCTCGAAACAAGCGAGCCTTAAACCCGATATTGCCGCTTATCATGCTTCGAATCTTGATAGGTTCCGGCAACAGAGCAATTTCACCGCCCTTGAGTGTATCAATCGGCATTTCCCCATATTTATTGACAATCGCCGCATAGCTTTTGCGAAATGTCTCATCATCAAAAACTGGAACGCCATTGTAGAACAGGATAAAGGTTTTCTTTTCCTGGCCTTTCGCCTCCATTACGTCGCTGACACATTTATTGTCAAGCGCCTTTTCTGGGTCCCACGTTTCGTAGAACTTGTAGACGACATCTAAGGCTTTAGAATGTCCCAACAGGTCACGCAGCATAAAGACTGCGTCGCGCATCATAGTGTATCGAACAAGATTGCTCGCTTCACCGACTTTGCCGAGAAGATGTTCCGCATCATCACAGAACACATACGGAATCGGCAGCTTGCCAGACCGTGGCCTGCGTGTTGGCATCTCGAATTCCTCGCCTTTGTTCTTTTTATCGGATAAATCACCGAGAGCGAAAATCCTATCGATTTCTCCGTCATCGTTTAGTTCGACGGCATATTGAGCAAACTTGTGTGTCCAGCCGAAAGGCGTTGCATTTCCAGCTGCTGCCATCGCATCATAGTGCTTAACCAGCGCATTCAGAATATCCATAGCAGCGAAAATACTCCCCCTTCGTAAAATCGATGACACCATTCTCGATGCGAAGATGCCTGCAAACCAAATCCGGTTCAAATTTGTTCGTATAATCCGGTGTCAGAGGTATGTTGCACAAATCAGATGTGATGGGCAGCGTCGGAAGGATTTCAGCTTCCGTTACAGGATGGAAATACATGGGCGTTTCCATCACGCCAAGATACGGATATCCCATCCCACAGCTGTCGGAAGCGTACTCTAAGAAATTCCTGTACTGCACTGTGAGGTCGCTTTCTAAAGCCATGTTATCCATTCTTACGATTCGTACAACGACCGTGTAGCAAACATCCGTTAAGCATTCGCGGGAGCGCATTCCTTCGATGTTCTCAATATTTCGCAGCAGGATACGCGTCTTTTTTATAGGAGAGTGAATGTACACCGCCGTCGGAATCGCTTCCATACCGACATGTTTGTAGATGGAATCCATTGCGCCTTTCAGTGCCGAGTAAGTCGGAACATCATAGGTCGTTCCTTCCGAACGCATTCCCGGTATCGTGTAGGCTGCCAGCTTGCTGTTCACCTGTATGAAAATAGGCTCTGAATGAACCTCCTTGGCCTTTCTGTTCCGGTCTGCAAACCCCGCGAGCTCCAAAAGTTCACTGTCTTTCTGCTCAATCATTTTACGTCTCCACTTGTCATCTATGTTGCCGGATGGTTGTTATTTGCTTTTATCTGTCTCTATCCTTGATTGTATGCGAATCGCACAAGTTGGCAAGTGTTTATTATAATTTTAATTGCTTGACTCCCCCTCCGGCAGAAAGATAGCATTACTTTATGATATATCGTTAAACATCAAGCCGCAGTCGGTGTACAGTTTCATGTCTCTAAGGCTGCAGATATTGACCTTGGCGTATGCTTTCGTTTTTAGAGGAAAAAAGAACCCCCATTACTCAAAAAAGTAATAGGAGTTCTTTATAATCTTACGCAGCCTCAAGGACTGCTATTTCAACCGGTAGCCGGTAACGGGTCGGCCGTCCTTTGTGACATTTCAATCTTGCACTATTTATATTTTTTACTGCATCGGCATCACCTTTGCTTCCGTTAACTACATTTTCATTATCTTCAATTCGCACGGTTTTGCAACAAAAATTGCTGCCCATATTCAAATGGACGAGCAGTATTTTGTTGCTGATAGCATGTCAATTACATGACGCGCCGCAAATATTCCTTGTTGATTTCAACTAGCAGTTCCTCAATCTTCCCAAAGTCGGGTTTCGCAGGAAGTGCAGTCTTCCTTGCATCATCCTGAAATCTCTTTTCAAGCGCATCAACAAACTCAAAGAATTCGGGTGCGTACGACCCGTCTTCACGCAGGTACTTGCCGTTGCGAATCGCCAACAGTTCCTCGCGTTCCTTGTCTCGGTGAGTGATAATCTCGCCTTTTTCCAGAATATCGAACGCCGTGTAGTACGACCGCACAATGTGCATCGCGTGTTTGTTGATGTGGGCAGCATCTTTTTGTGCTTTTGGATGCTGCGGCTGCTCATACTGGTCGATGGTCGTAGTCAGACTCTTTAGCAGCGACTTTAGAGAGGTGACTGGATAATCGTTCAAGCTGCCAGAAATCAGGAGCGGATGTTTGCCTTCTTCATCTGTATCCTCACTGATGGAAATTTCAAAAATGTCATCCTTGCCCCATCCGGTAATCGACCGTTCCAGGCTTCTCTTCTCGAATTTGTTCTTGAATGCTTCCGGCGAGGCCCCATTACGAAGGAGTCCCATCTGCAAACGTCTGAGCTGGTCGTTTGCAAAGCCGCCATAGCTGTAGGCAATGCGCCGAGTCAAGAACAGTTCCCTATTGTGAATCCTCCCACGACTGAAGTCATGGGCTTCCCGCCCCTTTTATGGGTGGCGGCGTTCTAACGAAAGATACGGTAATCCCTCAGCTCAGGCGTCCAGACGGAAGCCATCACCGCAAGAAAACTAATAACTCAGTTAGCATCTGTACATCTTACGCTGCCTGTGTACTGAGTTTTTTAAGCTCAGGATACAGAACTTTAAGCGTAGCAAGTGTAACTTGGATTCTACGCTCAACATCCGGAACATTAGCCGAAAGCTGAGACCTTACCATCGCTGGCAAGGGTTTTAGCAACTCTCTGACAAAGTAGCGAGCGCCAATATTGTAGCTCGCACTTAGGTCGCAGTTGTATTGTTTGCCGCTTGCAAACGTTGCAAGGGCACGATTGGTTTCATCACGCTTGAGAGCGCCGCTGCCATCAAAGGCAAGTTTGCTTGTCCCCCAAGCACAGATACGCGAAATCCGGATACCGCAGCGGTGCGCTTTGTGTTCCCCATAATCTTGTATAGAATTCCGCTTCCACATCGACAGCTTCTGTGCCTTACTGCCGCCGTGCTTTTTGCCTGTAAATGACAAATGTTCAAAAACAATCACATCTACAGAATAAAGCACAGCAAATTCAGTAATCGCAGCAGCAACCTTTTTCGCTATATCGTTATTCAAGGCTTTGGCGTAACGCCACATAGCTGCGGCGCTGTTGGAACCGTGCTCCCTTTGCTTACGCTTGATACGGTTAAGCACATGATACAGATGGTCTTTTTCACTCGGAAAATTGATAAATTTTCTTGTAAGGACAGTTCCATCGGCAGGGGGGTGATGCTGCACACGGCGTCAGTATTGAGACCAAGGTCTACAGCGCAGATACGCCTGTCTTGAATTTCAGTTTCAGAGAGTTCTACCTTCTCCACGAAAGCGAAGCGAAGAAAATATTTTCCATACTTCTTTTCGAGGGAGGGCGCACTCTTTTCGCAATGTGACCAGTATTTCGTTATGTATTTGACATCGGTGGCACGTATTGCGATAGGAACCCAAACCCAATCGTTTTTACTGTACAGCTTTAAGTAGCACTGGTTGGGCTCGTTGCTTTCAGAAAACATAATGGTTTTATAGAAAGTTGGGAAACAGAATCTATCGCATTGGAGTTTTGGCTCATTGCCAACTTTGCCGTTTGCTTCCCAGTTCTTATGGCTACTGTAGTAGCTGCTTACAGAGCCGAGTGCTGCTTGAATAGCCGCTCTGCGCAGGTAACTAGGGAACTTATAAAACTTGGCATCGAAATCATATTTAGCAGTGCTGTATTTTGTAGTATGAATTAACTTCTCGGCAAAACTCTTTCGAGATTTGGCACCCTCTACTTTTTGAATAGAATCCCATTCTTTGTTAAAACAACCAATCAAGAAAGAAACGGCTTCGCGATAAATCTTTATAGTATTGTCGAACATTTTCTGCTTTTTGATTTCCACAGCATAGCTGGAAGTGATTTTCACTGCGAAGCCCCCTTTCATCAGTTTCTTGTTTTTTGAGATTCAATGTATTCTTGTACTTGTTTGCGCGTGTTATCACTGACGGTTGCAATAAAGTAGCTTGGGTTCCAAAGATGCCCGTCCCAAAGTTGCTTCTTCAAGTCCGGATTGGCGATAAAAATAGCTCTTGCACTGTTGCCTTTAAGCACTTTTATCATATCCGGGATAAAATGCTGCGGTGAACACTCCACCAACAGGTGAATATAGTCAGGCATGCATTCCATTTCTACAATATTGATTTTTATGGTTTCGGCGGTCTGCTGCAGAGACTCTTTTAGCGATTGTTCTGTTTCGTTTATCAAAACTGGTTTTCTGTACTTTGTACACCACACAATATGATATTGAATATTGTAGACATAACCTCTACCATATGACAGGTTATTATTGACGAACATTTGCATAATATCACCATAATTATTATACCATATGTGAGATTACAAATCAAGAGAAAAGCCGCCTAACTCATGACTGAAGTCACAAGCTTGCGGCGGCTGACTCGTCAAGCAGCATTTGGCCTTCCGGCGTCATGTTCACATATAGCTCCGGGTCATTGCCAAGAAGTTCGATAATGTTGGGATTACCCTGCGCAAGCAAGCTGACAAACTTGTTCACAGCGTAGATGACTGTATCTGTCCGGTTGTCAATGGCCTGCTCGAAGTGGTTAAACCCTAAGATTTCGGGTGAGCCTGCCATGCCACGTATATCGATATCGGAGCCTTCGACGTTGGTTCCGTAGGCATGACTGCCGCCAACCGTTAGGAATAAAATGTTGCTCCCCAAGTGTTTGTTAGTGCGCAGGAAATCGTATTCCTCGCGCTGGACGATTGCTTTTAGTTCTGCGTTTGTCATAGGCTTTTTCACTCACTTTTCTGATGATGTTGTTGTTTCTTTACTAATATTATCCCACTATCGTACTTTTTCGCAACGGCAGGTGCCATTCGTTTACAATCTGTACATATTTGCATCCCTACAAAAAAGAAAGCCCCTTACCGATTTTCGGTAAGGGGCTTTCTGCTATTACTGTTGGAATTTCCAAATCTCAACATTCAGATTCCAGGCTTTTGCTGCATCGCTGATGATGTTCAGAACCGTGTCCCAGTCGCCTCCGGCAAGTCCGCAGCCTAAACCATATGGCAACCGGATAGTTACGTCCTGATACTTTTGAGCGCAGTCTCTAAAAAACGAGAACAGCGCAGCCGCCAGTGCAGCATAATTCGTCTGCCTTTCACCTCGGCTATAACCATTCTGCCCAAACAGATTCACGACATACAGCTTCGGTTCTACCAGAACCTCCTGATAAGTACCGAGCTTGTTGCCGTCGTTTTCATAGCAAAACTCTAGATAGCGCCGATATACCACCGGCCATTGGATGCAAATTTGCATGGAAAGTCCAGCTCCCATTACACCTTTACAATTCACTTGTTGGCAGATATATGTCGTCTTGTTCGTTGACAGTCGTGAAAAAATATTGCCATCGACAAAATTTACGCTCATCTCACTTACCACCTTTTCCAAGCTTCGAGGCATCCCCCGGATAAACCGCATAGCCCGTGCGATAATCAACGCTATCGTCTCGGTATACGAGCTCTACATTCGACATGCTGGTATAAAAAACCTTGTCTCGATAACGACTATCGTTGATTTCAAATTTTATGTTTTGGCCGTTGTCTACGATTTCGTAGTTCACGAGGGCAGATACAGTCCAGATGTTGTCGTAACGAAAATGAATGTAATTGTATTCCGGTTCCGTTTCAGCACTTTCCGGTGTGGCCAATATCTGGTTCGGGATATCTTCGAGTTCAGACATTGTGGTACTTGTCACAGTGCTGATTGCGTCCTCACAGCCAGCCAAAGGTAGAGCCAGGCAGCACAGCACCAGAGCAGTCCCAATAAATTTTTTCATAGTTGTTCCTCCGTCTGATTTTTATTGTACGCAGTTCGCACAAAAGAAAAAGCTACCCAATAGCCATAAGGCCACTGAGCAGCTTAGTGTGAATTCTATTGTGTGCATAGTATCTTTCGTACAGATTTGATTGTATGAGATTCGCACGCCGGGTCAAGACACATCGGCAGCTACGCATCCTGGCACCTACGGTTTCTGCGGACAAAAGGATGCAGCTACGCAAACAAAAAAGTCCTACCCGCATTTTACTGCAGGCTTGGTTTGCTTTTTGCTCTGTGGTGTTTAGCCCTCAATAACAAAGGTGTAGCTGTCTTCTTTCATCGCGACAAGGCCCTTGAACGTCTGGTACTCAGCTTCGTCCAGGAATGCCTTGATGGTCAGGCTAGTATCCTCATTATCCAGCCATTCGGGACGCATTCGGACAACGAGGTCGTGTAGCTCTCCGACAACATAGGCCATCAGGTCATGGTCGCCCAGAGCCTCGCCAATTGCTTCATCATCGCATTCGACGGGAAAGCTGATGGATGCGGCAAGGCCGTCAAGTTCATCATCGTCTTTGGGGCGGATTACAGTGGCTTTGAGTTTCAAAATACTGGTGTTCATAGTGAAATTTCCTTTTTTGTGTGTTGTGCTTTATCTTTCGACATCTTTAATTGTATTTAATTTGCACGGATGCACAAGGCAAAACTGTGGTAAAGACAAGGCGCATAGAGCTTGTTCCGTCACCAAGCCGGAAAGCTCAAGAATCAATTGCTTTGCTCAAATATGTCATCTTGTGTGTTTTATTGTCATTTATTGTAAATTCATGCTTGCTTTTTGGCGTGAGATGTGCTATTATAATTACAGAAGATGACATTATTATACAGCAAATGACACATCTGAAAGGAGTACACCATGATTTCTGTTAACCTCGCCACGCCCGTGATTTTCTATAAGCAGCTGCCCGGCATCGCTAAGAAGCTGGATGTGGATGCTGATTTTTTGAAAGGCTTTCTCACCAACGCCAGGTGTTATGTCGAGGATGCCGGAAAAGGTGAAGTGCTTGAGCTGGACAACTCGGCCGACACGATAACGAAAGTTGTCGCAGCCCATGAGAAGCGTTTTTATGGCGCGGAAGCCATTGTGGAATTCGCCAAGAGCAAAGGCGTGGATATTCCTGCACTGAACCATTTTGAACTTGGTGCAGATATCTCTGCCCATGCAACGGAAGACCAAGTTGCCAACATCACTGCATTGGCCGCACGAGTCGAGCGCCTCAATAATCGGTACAAGAGTCTTGCCCGGCTTGAAGCCCCGGACGTCATCCTGATGAACGAAGCAAGGATGGTGCGTGAGGCAGTAGAGCAGCTGGAAGATAACAGCGGTATTTACTCCCCGGCTCTTGACCAGAACGGGGTTGCCTATCAATCCTTGAAGGATATTGGGTATTCTCTTGTCACCGGTTGGGACAAGTCGGTACTTGAAAAGAACAGCAATAAGGATACGGAGGCCACCTTTCCCAAAGAGCCCGACTTTCAAAGGCTGGCATCGCTGGTCAAAAAAGCCATTGGAACCCGCACACAGGGCAAGTTTGCGTTTCAAGCGGGGCTGACTCGTGGATATATCAGTAACCTTGCGAACGGCAACGCGAAAGCTCAGCCGACCGAGAATACCATCAAGAAAATTGCAAGCGCAACGGATGCTGTCACGGAGAACGAGCTTCGTATCGCCTGTGGGTATAAGCCCTTGCCTGACGACGGGAAAGACAAGCTCTCTATGCAGCGTGCAAGCATGTCTGATGACGCATGGCAGAAAGACAACGTGGATGCATTCCTCTCTTTTCTGAATGAAACGATTCCAATGTCCACTCCTCTTTCGTCCACTGAAATTCTTCAAGCTCTTTTCAAGGAAAAATACGGTGACAAGAACGACCAGATTCTGCTGGAAAAGGTCTCTGCCCCCGGCACCTATCGTGCGGAAGGTACGGCTGGCAATGTCATTCTACCCATTCGTCTATGTTGGTTCAGCTTCAAGCGGATGCTGATGCAGACCCTCTATGTGGGACTTATCGGGCATTACAGCAAAAACGATGAGCTGTACATTACCGGATACATTTCTTCTGTGAAAGAGCTGCATGACGCGGTTCCGGCGCTGCGAGGCGGCATTGATGCGGCCTATGACGCGAGTCTGCCGGAGGGAATCGACATCATGAAGTTCCCGGTATTTTACACGGCTTCCAA
>ERZ779671.1191-NODE-1191-length-11563-cov-2.889903_pt1 | contig 11563 bp, 10 predicted proteins | sample MGYA00511074_ERZ779671 | MGnify/ENA primary metagenome ERZ779671 (study PRJEB29588, sample SAMEA2158454) | human gut metagenome | biome: human gut; feature: human-associated habitat; material: faeces | place: Denmark | collected 2008/2010 ... | reverse complement strand
ATTGACTTTAAACCAGATAGAGAACCAGGAAAAGAAATATTACAAGTAAAAAATATATCTAAAACAATAAATGGAGAAAAAATATTGGATAATATATCGTTTACAGTAAAAACAGGTGATAAAATAGCCTTTTTAGCAGATAATGAAAATGCCAAAACAGTATTATTTCAAATAATTGCAGGTGAAATGGAACCAGATGAAGGAGAACTTATTTGGGGAACAACAATTACTAAGTCTTATTTTCCAAAAGATAATAATTATTTGTTTGATGTTGATGAAAATTTAACAGAATGGTTAAGAAAATACTCAAAAGATCCAGATGAAACATATGTTAGAGGATTTTTAGGAAGAATGTTATTTTCAGGTGATGAATCATTAAAACAAGCAAGAGTTATATCTGGTGGAGAAAAAGTAAGATGTGTACTTGCGAAAATGATGTTATCAGGTGCAAATTTCTTAATATTTGACGAACCAACAAACCATTTGGATATGGAAAGTATTACATCTGTAAATGATGGAATGAGCAAATTTAAAGGAAATATCTTATTTACATCACATGACCATCAATTAACACAAACAGTTGCAAATAGAATTATTGATATAAAAGCTGATAAGGTCATTGATAGAGAAGTTACATATAATGAATATTTAGGAATTGAATAGTTTTTAAAAGAATTTCTTATGATAAAATTCATATTGAAATTCTTTTTTTCTTAAATATTAATAAGGATTTTAATGAAAAATATATTGATTTTATAAAAGAAAATTGTTATATTAATATTAATAGTTTTATACAAAGGAGAAACTTTTATGAATTATTTAAAAAGACAAAATGGAATAACAATGATATCATTAGTTGTAACAATAATTGTTTTAGTCATATTATCTAGTATGGTTACGCATACGGGAATAAGTTCTATAAAAAATACTAGATTTGAGAGATTTAAAAATGAATTAGAAATTGTACAAAAAAATGTAGATGTTTGGTATGAACAAACAGTTGAAAAGTCAACTGATGAAATTATGCTTGGATCACCAATTACAGCAGATAGAAAGACTGAATTTGATAGTTTAATTACAAAGGTAGCGCAAATCGTTAATAATTCTGGTGATCAAAATAGTTCAAAAACAGTTACAGTAAAAACAGATATAAATAGGTATAGATATTTTGGAGAAAATGAATTTACAGATTTGCAAATAGATGGAATAGAAAATGAATATCTTATAGATATAAAAAGTCAAGTTGCTATTTTTATTGGAGGATATGAATTTGAAGATATAAAATATTATATGTTAGATCAAATTAGAGACGTAACAAGAGGTGGAAGTAGCATAGGAGAATATATAAAAATTTCTAGTTTTTCAATTGAAAGTAATATAGAAATGACATATAAAGATAAAAGAACAATTATAGCAGATATAAAACCAGAAAATGCAAATGAAGAGTTAACATGGAGCTCATCAAACACTGAAGTTGTAGATGTTAAAGGTGTTACTGGAAGTAATAATATGGCAGAATTGACTGCAAATGATCAAGGAACAGCATTAATAAGAGTTTCTAATAAAAGTTTAACAATAATTAAAGAATGCAAAGTAACAGTAAAGAAGAAGTTAGTAACAACTTTAACTGCATTTCAATCTGAAAAAGTTGAAGCAGTTGATAGATATGGAAATTGTATTGTTGTTCCAAAAGGATTTAGATATGTAGAAGGAGACAATATAAAAAATGGTATTGTTATAGAAGATGAAGAAGGAAATCAATTTGTATGGATACCAGTAAGTAACATTTCTTCTAGTGATGTATCTAATGAAAAAAATGTATTAAATTATGATGGCAGTAAATTCCTTATTTTTCTGGGAAGATACAATAAATTGTCAAATGGTTCTTTTTCACCAGAACAACTTGCAAGTGATTATTCAAAGGAATCTGAGTTGACAATAGATAATATAAAATATAGAGAAATTTCAACTTCTAGTCAAGGAACATCAGGTAGCGGAAATAGTGGAAATAATGCTACAGCATTTGATTTAAATGGATTTATAAGTAGTGTAGAGAAAAATAAAGGATTTTACTATGCAAGATATGAAGCAAGTAAAGGGTCTGATGGAAAAGCAAAATCAAAAGCAAATCAAAATGCTTGGACTGGAATAACACAACTTGAAGCATCTAGTAAAAGTAGGTCGATGTACACTACTAATAATGGTGTAAGAACAGATTTAATAAATAGTTATGCATGGTCTACTGCATTAGAATATATTAACAAAATGGGAAGTAGTGATTATATTAACAAGAAAAATACAGTAACATCAATATTAAAAACAGGGCAATCAGGAGATAAAGCTTGCAATATATATGATATGTCAGGAAATATAAGTGAATGGACGACAGAAACAGCAACAAATTCAACAGGAAAATGTACATATATAGGTGGAGGGATAGGCCAACAACAAGGAACAGCTTTTTCAAGATATGTATCAGATACAGTAAGCAAAAGTAATTCAATATCCTTTAGAGTAATAATGTATATTGATAACTAATGAAATGTGAAAATTTAGTGAAATATATTTACAAAATAAAATGCAAATGATAATATAAGTTCGAAAAAGAACTTATATTATTTTTGTCTTAGGGAACAGCTAAATTAAGACAAAATAATAAAAAATAGGAGGAAAAATTTGTGATTCAAGTAGAAAATATTACTAAAAGGTACGGAAACTTTACAGCCGTAGATGGTATAAGTTTTGATATTGATGAAGGAGAAATTGTTGGATTTTTAGGTCCAAATGGAGCAGGAAAAAGTACAACGATGAATATGATAACAGGATTTATAGAACCATCAGATGGAAGAATTATTGTTGATGGATATGATATATCAAAAAAGCCCCAAAAAGCAAAAAGACAAATTGGATATATGCCAGAAGGAGTACCATTATATAGTGATTTGACAGTAAAAGAATTTGTTGCATACATGGCAGACTTAAAAGGGTGTGAGAAAAAGACAAAAAAAGAAGAAATCAAGAAAGTATTAGAAGAAACAGGCTTAACAGAAGTTCAAAATAAGTTAACAAAAAATCTTTCAAGAGGTTATAAACAAAGAGTTAGTATGGCAGGTGCATTAGTAGGAAATCCGAAAGTAATAATATTAGACGAACCAACAGTTGGGTTAGACCCTAAACAAGTAACGGAAATTAGAACATTAATAAAAAATTTAGGAAAAAAACATACAGTTATATTAAGCTCACATATTTTATCAGAGGTAAGTCAAATTTGTAATAGAGTAATAATTATAAACAAAGGTAAAATAGTTGCAATAGATACTCCTGAAAATCTTGAAAATAAAGTTGCTCAAAATAATGTAGTATATGTTACAGTTGAAGATCCGGAAAACAAAATGGATAGCATAAAAGAAAAATTAAATAATATAAAAGATATACAATTTGTTGTAGAAAATGAAGATAAAACAAAAAAATATATAATTAAAGGTGAGAGAGATATAGACTTAAGGAAAGAAATATTTGAGACATTATCAAAAGAAGGAATAACAATATTTGAAATGAAAAAAGCTGATGCAACATTAGAAGACGCATTTATGAAATTAATAAATGATTCTACAAATTCAAACAATACAACAGAAGAAAATGATCAAGAGAATCAAAACGATGATAAAGACGAAAAAGAAATTAGTGAAAAAGAAAATAAAAAGGAGGACAAATAATGTTTGCAATATTAAAAAAAGAATTTAAAAGTTATTTCTTATCTCCTATAGGATATGTTGTAATAGGAATATTCTTATTTGTATTTAGCGTATTTTTCTATTTAACAGTAATAAGCAGTCCAACAGTTGATTTAGGAGCATTATATTATTATACAGCATTATATGGATTAATAATTATTGCACCGATATTAACAATGAGAATGTTTGCAGAAGAAAGAAAGTCTGGAACAGAGCAATTAATATTAACATCACCAGTAAGTATGGTTGGTGTAGTATTTGGAAAATTTATAGCAGCAATGTGTGTAATAATCATAACATTATTAGTATCATTTATGTATTTCTTTATTGTAAAATTTTTTGGAGAACCTAATCTTTCAGCAATATTAGTACATATGTTAGGATTTATATTAGTAAGTGCAGCAGCAATATCAATAGGAATGTTTGCATCAAGTATTACAGAAAATCAAATAATTGCTGGAATAATAACAATTGCATTTTTAGTAATGACATTATTTATGCAAGATCTTAATAGTTTTTTTGAAAATCTTTCTATAATGAATTTTTATAGTTATTTTCCAAGAGGAGTAATATCATTGAAAGAAATAATTGGATTAACATCATTTACAGCAATGTTTATATCATTCACAATAATTGTAATGCAAAGACGAAAATTAGTAAAATAGTTTAAGAAAGGGAAAGAGAAAAATTGAAAAAGTTTTTAGAAATCATAAAAAACAAATGGCTGATAAAAGGAACTACTACTTTATTATTAGTTTTGATAGTAATAGCTTGTTATATTGGGTTAAATATGCTAGTTGAAAAAGTAAATGTTGAAAATTTAGATTTTACAGAGAAAAAATTGTATTCATTATCAGATGAAACAAAAACAAAACTAAGTGATTTAAATCAAGATGTAACAATACAATTAATTAATGCAACAAATTATAGATATTTAATAGATTATGCTAAAAAATATACAATATTAAATGATAGAATAAAAGTTGAAGAAATTTCAGATTTATCATCAAGAGTAGATTTAAAAACAAAATATAATTTAAGTGATACAGATATGTTGATTGTAATAAAAGAAGGAGAAAAAGAAAAAACATTAACATCAAATGATTTATCAACATATGATTATTCTACAAATAAACAAATAGATTTAACAGAAGAAGCAATTACAAATGCTATAGTGGAACTTTCAATGGATAAAAAGCCTGTAATATATGTTTTATCAAGCAAGTCATATTATCAATCTGAACAAGCTTTATCAAGTGTAACTCAAAAATTGCAAGATGAATCAAATGAAGTTAAATATTTAGATATTTTAACATCAGGTTCAGTACCAGAGGATTGTAATTGTTTAGTAATAACAACTTTAAAAGAGGACTTAAATGAATTAGAAAGAGATAAAATATTAGAATATATTAAAAATGGTGGAAAAATATTGATGTTAACATCTCAAAATGTTTTAAATGTCGAAACACCAAATTTAAATGCAATACTTGCGGAATATGGAATATCAATTAATTTTGGTGCTGTTTTTGAACAAGATACATCAAAAATGTTACAAAATGCTCCAGAATTTGTAATTGCAGATGTTTCATCTAGTTTTATGAGTAATATAAATATGGCAATGAAAATGTGTTTTGTAGATGCAGGAAGTATACAATTTCAAGATTCAGATAAGTTAAATGAATTAGGTGTAACATATGAAACAATAGCATCTACAGGTTCAACATCTTTTATTAGAACAAATTTTGATATACAATCATATTCAAGAACAGAACAAGATAGTGAAGAAGGCTCATTTATTGTTGGTGCAGATGTTACAAAGAAAATATCTGATGATATTTCATCAGAATTGGTAATTTATTCAAGTGAAGTTAGTGCAATGGATTTACAAATACCTGTTAGTAGTCAATATTACATGTATGCTGTAGATTTGTATAATAATAAAGATATTATATTAAATTCAGTTTCACATTTGACAGAAAGAAATAATACAATAACAATAAGAAAAGATGATGATTCAGAAACATATACAGTTACTGCACAACAAGACTCAATAATAAAAATGATTATATTTATAATACCGGTAATAATAATAATATTTGGAATAATTATATGGATTGCTAGAAAAAGAAGAAAATAATAAAAAAGCATTCAACTTTTAATTTAGAGTTGAATGTTTTTTTGTTATGTATAAAAGCTCATTTTTGTTAATATATTATATATATTGAGAGGTGATATATGATAGAAGTAATATCTATAACATTAGTAATAATTGGGGCATTAATTGGAGCTGGATTTGCATCTGGTCAAGAGATTTTTTCTTTTTTTTATATATATGGAAAAAATGGAATATATGGTATATTAATAATGAGTATATTAATTGGAATATTTATATATAAAAGTTTAAAAATAATTTACCAAAAGCAAGTATATAACTATAATGATTTTTTGAATTTGTTTATTAAAAATACTAAGATAAGAAATGTTATTTTGTGGATAGTTAATGTATTGTTATTAGTTTCTTTTTATATAATGGTAGCAGGATTTGGAGCATATTTCGAACAAGAGATAGGGATAAATAGAATTATAGGGAGTATTGTTTTAAATTTATTATGTGTTATTGTGTTTTTTTCAAATATAAAAGGAGTTTTGAAAGCAAGCAATCTTATTGTTCCATTTCTTATTTTTTTTATATTTTTTATTGGAATAAAAAATATTGTACAAATAAGAACTATAGATTTTTATCAAATGAAAAATAATTGGATATTAAGTATGCTTATTTATAATAGTTATAATTTTATTTTATTAATGCCAGTATTAATATCATTAAAAAAGCAAATTACTAAAGAAAAGAATATAAAGAAAGTATCTATATTAGTAACAATTATTATATTAATTCTATCAATAAATATATTTTTCCTATTATTAAATGCAAATATAAAAGAAATTGAAAATCAAGAAATGCCAATTGTATATATAATAAGTAATTATTTTAATAAGTATAAAAAAATATATGCATTTATAGTTTTAGCTTCAATTTTTACAACAGCAATTTCTGTTGGAATAGGTTTTCTTCAGAATATAAGTAAAAATAGTAATAGTTATCCACAATTTGTGCTATTTATGTGTATAACGAGTTTGCTTATGAGCAATATTGGTTTTTCAAAATTATTAAATTTTATATATCCTGTATTTGGATATATAGGGATATTACAAATTGTTATTATATTTTTTATAAATTAAATATTAAAAGTATAAGTTAAATAAAATTTAATAATTATATTGTAAAATCTATATAAATTGTGATAAACTAAAGAATATTATAGGTGAAAGGAAACAAAAGTAAAATGAAAGATTTTTTAGCAAATGAGCTTCAGAATCGACGAAGAAATAGAGTAATAAAATTTACAATATTATTAATATTTATATTAATTATTATTACAACAATTGTATTAACATGTGTATATTTTTACAATGTAAATTTTCGAAAATTGTGTGATGAAAAAATAATAAATAAGGAAGTAGCGCAATCTAAAGTAAAAAGTATAACTATAAACAAAGATGAAAATGTTCAAGTTTTTGCTTATGATAAATATATTTGTATATTAAGAAAAAAGACATTAGAATTTTATAATAGAATTGGTTCAAAAGAAGGAGCTATAGAAATAGATATTACTAATGCCGAATTCTCTGCTGCAGGAAGATATTTGGCTGTTTGTGAAAAAAATGGACAAAAAATTTGTCTAATTTCAGGAAAAGAGAAAATGTATGAAAATAATATTGAAGGAAATATTACACAAATAAGTGTTAACAGAAATGGTTATTTATCTGTTGTAATATCAAATACAAGTTATAAATCTGTAGTTGATGTATTTGATAGAAATGGAAAAGAAATATTTAAAACAAATTTAAGAACAGCGAGAGTAGTAGATGTTAGTATTTCGCAAGATAGTAAATATCTAGCTATAGCTGAAGTAGATTTATCAGGAATAATAATAAAATCTAGTGTACAAATTGTATCAATGGATTTGGCGCAGACAAATCCAGATGAAGCATTTATAAATAAATATGAAGCAACAACTGGAAAATTAATAATGAAAATAAAATATCAGGAAAATAATAGACTTATTTGTATGTATAATGATTCTATAGATATATTTTATGAAAATGAAAACAAAGAATTTGTAAAATATGATGAAAAAAAATTAGCATTTACAACAATAAATTTAAACAATAGAATTGTTTTAATTGAAGAAACATCATCAGGTGAATATACATCAGATACATATTTGGATATAGTAAATCCTAACAATAATAAAAAGAAACAGTACATTACAAGTAATGTTGCAAAGGCTTTAACAACATCAGAAAATAAGATTGCAATAAACTTTGGAACAGAACTACATATTGTAAATACTAATGGGATTTTAATAAAAAGATATAAATCTAATTCAGAAATTAATAATGTAGTTATGACAGATAATTTAGTAGCAATAGTATATAGTGATAATATTGCAATAATAAATTTTTAATAAAAGTAAGGAGAGAAGAATGGGAATAGTTTTAGATGTAATATTAATAGTAATAATATTATTAAATGTGATTATATGTTATAAAAAAGGTTTAGTAAAATTAGCGGTTGGATTAGTGGCAGTAATAGTATCTTTAATTCTTGCGATGATATTATATAAACCAGTTACGAATATAATTATAAAAAATACAGAAATAGATGAAAAGATTAAAGAATCAATAATAAATACTCTTACAACAGAGAGTAATGAAAATGATACATCAGATAAAGGAATGATGCAATATATGCAATCATACGTTGATGATGCTGTAAATAAAACAAAAAATGAGATTGTAATTGAGGCATCAGAAGTTGTTTCTACTAAAATCATTAATGTATGTGCATTTTTAGGAATTTTTGTAGTTGTTAGAATATTAGCAATTTTATTAACAATAATAGCAGATTTGATAATGAGCTTACCAATATTAAAACAGTTTAATAAAGCTGGAGGCATTATATATGGAATTTTAAAAGCACTTATAATTATATATATAATATTAGCAATAATATTTGCAATAACATATATAACAGGAAATACAACAATTTCAAATGTTATATCAGAAACATATATTACAAAAATATTTTATAATAATAATGTTCTATTAAATTTTATATTTAAAAAATAGGCATTAAAATGTGAAATGTTTGTGAATATTTTATTAATTATTTGTATAAATATTGAAATAAAAATATTATTCTGCTATAGTATATTTGGAAAAAAATATATAGGAGAGGATTTATTTGAAAAAGAAGAAAAAGAAGTAGAAGTTTGAAATCAGGTGATATTGTGATTAAAGAAGCTATCGGCATTGGCGATAACGAAGTTGACGCATTAAACGATGCAAAAAAGCAGCTTGGTCTTGACGAAAATGCAGAGGTTGATTTTGAGGTTATCCAGAGAGCAGAAAAGAAAAAGTTCGGTCTTTTCGGAGGTCAGCCTGCAAAGGTTAGGGTTACTCTCAAAGAAACTCCTGCAGAAAAAGCAGAACAGTTTTTGAGAGATGTTCTCGATAACATGAAGCTTGAAAGCGTTGTGATAGAGAAGAAAGAAATTGAAGGCGGTATCGAATTCAATCTTTCGGGTGAGGATGTCGGTTTTGTAATCGGCAGAAGAGGTGAAACACTTGACTCACTTCAGTACCTTACAAGCCTTGTTGCCAACCACTCTGACAACAGCTATTTTAAGGTAACTATTGATACCGGAAACTACAGAGAAAAAAGAGAAAAGACTCTTGAAATTCTCGGTAGAAAGCTTGCTTTCAAAGCTGTTAAAACAGGCAGAAAGACAAATCTTGAGCCAATGAATCCTTATGAAAGAAGAATTATTCACACTTCTGTTCAGAAGGTAAACGGTGCTATTTCATGGAGCGAAGGCGAAAACGCAAACCGCCATGTTGTTATCGGTCCTGATCCAAAGGCAAAGCCCGTTCGCAGAAACGGCGGTTATAACAACAGAGGCAGAGGCGGCAGACGCCCATACAGCGCAAACCGTTCCGAGCATAACACTCCCGCAAATCCTGACAGAAAGCCCCTTAACGAGGGTGGTGCAACAGGTCTTTACGGAAGAATAGACAAATAATTACAGGGCGGTTTTTTACCCCCCTTTTTTCTTGGTGATTTTATGAATTACGATACAGTTGCCGCAATAAGTACCGCTCAGGGCGAGGGCGGTATCGGCGTTATTAGAATTTCGGGTGACGATGCACTTCGGATTGCCGACAAAATTTTCTACTCCGTTTCGGGTAAAAAGGTTACTGAGATGAAAGGCTATACGGCATCGTTCGGAAAAATTTCAGAAGACGGTGAAGATATTGACGAGGCGGTTGCACTTGTTTTTAAGGCGCCTCACAGCTATACCGGTGAAGATGTTGTTGAGCTTTCGTGTCACGGCGGACTTTACATTACAAAAAGAGTTCTGCGTGCTGTTCTCAATGCCGGCGCCGTTCCGGCTCAGGCAGGCGAATTTACAAAGCGAGCATTCCTAAACGGAAAAATTGACCTCACCGAAGCAGAGGCTGTAATTGATATTATAAGCGCTAAAAGCAGGGGTGCGGCAAGGTCTGCTCTTTGTGTAAAAGAGGGTGCTTTGCGTAAGAAAATTGACGGTGTAAAAAATGACCTCCTCTCAATGGCGGCTCACCTTTCTGCGTGGGCAGATTATCCCGAGGAGGATATTGCCGAGGTTACGGCTGATTCTGTAATCGAAACCTGTGACAAGGCAATCAAGTGCTTTAAGTCTTTACTTGACAGCTATGACTGCGGTCAGGCTGTAAAAAAAGGCATTGATACCGTAATTGCCGGCAGACCGAATGTAGGAAAAAGCACGCTTATGAATTTGCTTTCGGGATATGAAAAGAGTATTGTAACCGATATTCCCGGAACTACGAGAGATATTGTTGAAGATACGGTAACTGTGGGCGATGTTGTTCTGAATCTCAGCGATACGGCAGGACTTCGTGATACTGAGGATACGGTTGAGAAAATCGGTGTTGACAGAGCGAGAAAAAGACTTGAGCAATGCGGTCTTTTGCTTGCTGTTTTTGATAACAGCAGAGAACTTGACGAGGACGATTATGCACTTATTGAGTCTGCAAAGCTTGTGCCTTCAATTGCCGTAATTAATAAGACTGATCTTGATAACAAGCTTGATATAGAATATATCAGTAAAAATATAAAATATATAGTATATATATCCGCAATCAGCGGTGACGGCAGAGATGAATTAACAAAGGCTGTTGAAAAAATTGCAGGAACTCAAAACTTTAATCCGAGTGAAGGCGTTCTCTCAAATGAAAGACAGCGAATTGCCGTTAAAAATGCACTTGATTCGGTTATTGAGGTAATGAACGCACTTAAATGCGGTATGACATTTGACGCAGTAACAGTTTCAATTGAGGATGCAATTTCACACTTACTTGAATTAACTGGTGAGAGAACAAGTGATGAGGTTGTGGATAGGGTGTTTCATAACTTCTGCGTAGGAAAATAGGTGATATTATGAATTATTTTGCAGGTGAATATGATGTTGCAGTAGTCGGTGCAGGTCACGCCGGAATTGAGGCGGCTCTTGCGGCGGCAAGGCTTGGTTGTAAAACTGCAATATTTACCATAAATATGGATGCGGTCGGAAACTGTCCCTGCAATCCGTCAATCGGAGGAACAGCAAAAGGACATCTCGTCCGTGAGATTGACGCACTCGGCGGTGAAATGGGAAAGAACATCGACAAGACATTTATTCAGTCAAAGATGCTGAATAAATCTA